>ERZ887849.289-NODE-289-length-55280-cov-90.351725_pt1 | contig 55280 bp, 56 predicted proteins | sample MGYA00521267_ERZ887849 | MGnify/ENA primary metagenome ERZ887849 (study PRJEB32303, sample SAMEA104408601) | aquatic metagenome | biome: Brackish water; feature: Pelagic; material: water | place: Baltic Sea | collected 2014-06-06T16:11:00 | depth 2,863 m ... | reverse complement strand
TTTTGATCACCCTTGCCCTAGTTGTGGTTTGGCGCCCAGGGCCGCTGCAGCGCCTATTGGCCCCACCGCCAGTTAAGGGATTAAACGCCCGCACGGGCCTTGATGGACGCCTGCTCGGCCATTTCCCCTACGGCGAGCTGGCCGCTACCAAACGGGTGGCGGTTGCCCCTGGGCTAAGCCTGCATCGCGATGCGGCAACAGCTCTTCTGGCCATGCAGCGTGATGCCGCCAGTAGCGGGGTAGAGCTAGTGGTGCTGAGCGCCTTCCGATCCCATACGCTGCAAAAAGAACTCTTTTTTGATGTGAAATCGGATCGCAACCAAAGCGCTCGAGAGAGAGCGATGGTTAGCGCCCCGCCTGGGTTTTCTGAGCACAGCACCGGCTTCGCCATAGATCTCGGCGATGGCCTGGCACCTGCCACGAACCTCTCACCAAGCTTCGATCAAACCCCAGCCTATGCCTGGCTACAGGCCAATGCTGCCCGCTATCACTTCACCCTCTCCTTCCCCCGAGGCAATGCCCAGGGGGTGAGTTACGAGCCCTGGCATTGGCGATTTGAGGGCAGCGCCGAGGCGCTGCAGTTATTTGAGCCCGCCCAGCGGTTGGCGCGCTGATGCTGTTTATTTCCGCGTGCAACGTCAGCTGCAACAGCGCCAGTGCCCCACCAGCGAAGCCTTGGGCCAGCGCAGTGCCAACCGGGGCGAGTGTGCCCAGGCCTGCCGCTTGCCCTACCAGCTGATTGTTGACGGCGAAGAGCGGGATCTTCAAGACCAGCGCTACCTGCTCTCACCCCAGGATCTATCCGCCTGGGAGCTTTTGCTCCAGCTCGAGCAGATCGGCATCGCCAGCTTCAAGATCGAGGGGCGTCTCAAGGAAGCCACCTACGTGGCAGCCGTTACCGATGCCTACCGCCAAGGACTCGATCGTTTAGCTGAGGGACTACCCAGCGCGCCCCAGTCAGCTGAGCAGAGGAGCTCCCTCGAGTTGAGCTTCTCGCGGGGGCTCTCCAAAGGCTGGTTGGGGGCCTCGACCACCAGGCTCTCGTGCACGGCCTCTGGAGCAAGCTGCTCATCAGCGCCCGATGGGCCGGCTGGCCGTACGGCTTGGCCCTGGCCGGATCGAAGCCCGTGGGCTTTCAGCGGGTAGCCCCTGCCGGCTCACCAGCGCTCCAGCACTTGAAAGTCAATGGCAGCGCTTAGCCGGCCAGGCAACTCAGGAGTGCACTCGAGGCTTGCGGCTTCGCCTGCAAGGACGGCTTGGCGAGCCCTTGGAGTTGGGGGTTGAGTGGGCAGAGGGACTGGATCAAGCAGCAACCTGCCAAATAAAGCTGCGCTCCGTCTCGACCCTGCAGGCAGTCGGCGAGCAAGCCCTAGACCAACCCAAACTGCAAACCCAGCTGGGGGCGCCTTGGCGGCACCTGCTGGAGGTTGGAGCAGCTGGAGCTTGCGCTCGAGGGAGCGTTTTTTCTGCCGGTAGCCCAGCTCAACAAGTTGCGCCGCGACCTAGTTGAGGCGCTGGCCGCAATCGATCCTGGCCTCAGCGACTCCCAGGGCCATTTGGCGGAGGATAGGGCTGATTTCACAGAGCTACTGCAGAGTCTTTCCAGCCCTGGTATGGGCAGGGCTGAGAATTCGGAACCGCAGATGGTTGTGCTTGTGCGCAGCCTTGAGCAACTGCGAGCCCTGCGCGATCAACCAGTGGCGTCATTGATCGCTGACCTTGATCAGCCGGCCGAGCTGCGCGAGGCCGTGGCAATCAGCCGTGGCTGCTGGCCTGAAGGCATCTGACTCGACCCTGGAGCCCCTGTGCTGCTGGGCTGCCCCCCGGCCAGGTGGAGGTAACGGCCTACCAGCACATGCCCCTTTTCCAGATGGAGCACTGCCTCTTTTGCGCCTTCCTATCCGACGGACACGACCACACAGACTGAGGCCGCCCTTGCGAAAAGCACACAGTGCTGCTGCGTGATCGCAGCGGCAGTGAACACCCTCTAAGGACCGATCATGGATGCCGTAACACCTTGTTTAATGGCCGAGCTCAGACAGCTGCTGAGGTCCTGCCCCAGTTGATGCGTGCTGGGGTGCGGCAGTTCCGAATTGAGATGTTGCAGAAATCAGCGGCCCTGCTTGGTGAGATCAGCGGACGCAGCCTCTGGCAGCAGGAACAGCTGGACAACCGTCTTGGCGTGACCCGCGGCAGCCTCAAAAGCGGCAGGGGTGTGGGATAGAGTTGGATGATGGCTTTAAGTCTGCGTAAACGTTCCATCAAACGTTCCGTCTACATAAACTTCAAGTCAACAGATTCCATTCAACGTAAAAAGTAGGGTTTTATTTGTATGAGCGGTGCACACCCAGGTACGCCGATTCGCAACATTGCGATCATTGCCCACGTTGACCATGGCAAAACCACGTTGGTGGATGCCATGCTCAACCAATCGGGCATCTTCCGCGAGGGAGAGGCGGTTCCGACCTGTGTGATGGACTCCAACGATCTTGAGCGTGAGCGCGGGATCACAATTCTTTCAAAAAACACCGCCGTCGATTACGAGGGGATTCGTATCAACATTGTTGATACCCCTGGCCACGCTGATTTTGGCGGTGAGGTGGAGCGGGTTCTCGGCATGGTTGATGGCTGCCTGCTGATTGTCGATGCCAACGAGGGGCCCATGCCCCAGACCCGATTTGTGCTTAAAAAAGCACTCGAAAAAGGGCTGCGCCCAATCGTTTTCGTAAACAAGATTGACCGGGCTCGCGTTGACCCCGAGGTAGCTGTCGACAAGGTTCTCGACCTGTTCCTTGAGCTGGGTGCCGACGACGACCAGTGCGATTTCCCTTACCTGTTTGGCAGTGGCATGGGCGGCTACGCCAAGCCAGACATGAAAACCGAGAGCGACAACATGAAGCCGCTCTTCGATGCGATCCTGCGGCACGTTCCGCCCCCCGTGGGCGATCCAGAGAAGCCGCTGCAGCTTCAAGTCACCACTTTGGACTACTCCGACTTCTTAGGTCGGATCATGATCGGACGCATCCACAACGGCACAATCAGGGCTGGCCAAACTGCTGCCCTTATCCGTGACGACGGCAGCATCAAGCGCAGCCGCATCAGCAAGTTGCTTGGCTTCCAGGGTCTGCAGCGAGTTGAGATTGAGGAGGCCCGCGCTGGCGATCTCGTGGCTGTAGCCGGCTTTGACGAGGTAAATATTGGCGAAACAATCGCCTGCCCCGATCACCCCGAGGCCCTGCCTCTGATTCGGGTTGATGAACCCACTTTGCAGATGACTTTCGTCATCAATGACTCCCCCTTCGCTGGCAAGGAGGGCAAATTCGTGACCAGCCGACAGGTGCGGGATCGCCTGCAAAAAGAGCTGCTCACCAACGTCGCCCTACGGGTAGAGGACACCGACTCACCTGATCGCTGGGCAGTTAGCGGTCGTGGTGAATTGCACCTCGGCATCCTGATCGAAACGATGCGTCGTGAGGGCTATGAATTCCAGGTATCCCAGCCCCAGGTGATTTTCCGCACCATTGATGGCACCCCATCGGAGCCCTACGAAACCTTGGTTTTGGATGTGCCTGAGGAGTCGGTGGGCGGCTGCATAGAAAAGCTTGGCATTCGTAAAGCTGAGATGCAGAACATGGAAAATACCAATGACGGCCGCACCCAGCTGGAGTTTGTGGTGCCAGCCCGCGGCCTGATTGGCTTCCGCGGCGAATTCATTCGCGCCACAAGGGGCGAGGGGATCATGAGCCACTCCTTCCTCGACTACCGGAAGATGCAGGGAGACATGGACAACCGCCGTAATGGCGTGTTGATTGCCTTTGAGGAAGGCACAGCCACCTTCTATGCGCTCAAGGGTGCGGAAGATCGCGGACAGTTCTTTATTACGCCTGGCACCAAGGTCTACAAAGGGATGATTGTTGGCGAACACAACCGACCACCCGACCTAGAGCTCAACGTCAGCAAAGCAAAGCAGGTTACCAACATCCGCTCGGCTGGCGCAGAGGTGCTTGACACCCTGCAAGCACCTATTCAGATGACCCTGGAGCGGGCTCTTGAGTACATCGGACCCGATGAAATGCTTGAGGTCACACCCCAATCGATCAGACTGCGCAAACTGCCTTCTAAAAAGGCCGCTAAGCGCTGACAGTGCGCCCGAATCCTGAGCAGCAGGTTTTAAGCGAAGAGCAGGGATTATTGGCCGACACCCGTCTGGGCGAGGCCATATTCCTGTTTAACAGCGGTGATTGGTACGCCTGTCACGACGGCTTCGAAGCCCTTTGGCATGAAACCGCTGGCCCTATGCGGCCGGTATTGCAGGGAATTCTGCAAATCGCAGTGGCTGAACTGCACCTTGAAAGGGGAAACTGCCGCGGTGCCACAATCTTGATGGGTGAGGGTCTAGGCCGCCTTAAGGCTTGTCCGCCTAACGCTCTAGAGATAGACTTAGTCACCTTGATTAACTCATCCATGCAGCGCCTGCTGGCGTTGCAGCAGCAGAGGTCCATTGAAGGCTTGGAATTGCCCAGATTGGTTGAAAGCCGCCCCATACTCGTTCTGTAGATTAAAAATTACGTAATGTCCCATACCCAACTGTTGGTATTTTCCTCCGTGCGCTTAGTGCTACTGCGGCTGACGGCCCTGCCCATTTTACTCTCGGCAATATTGCCCCCTGCGCTTGCAGCTCCCGCCGTAGTGACTCCCACCAGCGGGCTGGTAACGATTGAATCCGACCTGCAAAAGGCCGATAACAGCACCGGGGTAGTGACAGCAACCGGCAATGTGCGCATCGTTTACCCAGACCAACGGGTCGTGGCCACGGCCCGTCAGGCTCAATACTTCAGTCGAGAGGGCAGGGTGGTGCTCAGCGGTGATGTGGATGTAATTCAAGATTCGGGGCACAGCATTCGGGCTGAACGGCTGGTGTATCTGGTGGAGAGGGAGCGGATCGTGGCTCAGCCGGCCCCTGGACAACAAGTGATCACCTTCTACCGAATGAATGCACCAACACCAAAGGAAGGCCTGATGCCATGAGTCTGGAGCTCGTCAATGTGGCGCTGGCCATCGGTGGCCGCCTGCTGGTCAACCACGTGTCGCTGCAGCTGGAGCCAGGTGAAGTAGTGGGCTTGCTTGGACCCAACGGCGCGGGCAAAACCACCACTTTTGGTTTGGTGACTGGCTTATTGCGACCCGACTCCGGCCAGGTGTTGATGGATGGCATGGCAATCGAACAGCTGCCCATGCCCCAACGGGCCCGCCTAGGCATCGGCTACCTGCCCCAGGAGCCCAGTGTGTTTCGTCAACTAAGTGTTCGTGACAACCTGAGCCTTGCCCTACAGGAAAGTGCCACGCCAATGGAGCTGAGGCGCCAACGCCTAAATGGCTTAATCGAGGATTTTCACCTCAGCGAGTTTCAAAACCGCAAGGGATATCAATTGTCTGGGGGTGAGCGACGGCGCTGTGAGGTTGCCCGAGCATTGGCTGTGGGTGTGGAGGGTCCCCGCTACCTGCTGTTGGATGAGCCCTTTGCGGGAGTAGACCCAATCGCTGTGTCGGATTTGCAGCAGTTGATCCACCAGCTCAAGGGGCGGGGCATGGGCCTGCTGATCACAGACCACAACGTGCGCGAAACCCTGGCGATCACCGATCGGGCCTACATCCTTTCTGAGGGATCGATTTTGGCTGCCGGCAGCTCCCAGCAAGTTGGTTCCGATCCTCTGGTGCGCCGCCACTATCTCGGAGAATCATTCCGCCTATGAGTTGGTCACACCGCGCACGCCAGCAGCTGCTGACCCCTTGGCGCCACCTACCCCTGCTGGATCGCTGGCTGCTGGCGGAACTGATCGGCCCGCTGATTTTCGGTGTGGCCGCATTTACCGCCGTCTCCCTCTCAGTGGGTGCTGTATTTGAGCTTGTCCGCCGGGTGGCGGAATCGGGCTTACCCCTTGATGTGGCCGTGCGGGTGTTGGTGCTGGAGATGCCCTCCTTTCTTGTGCTCTCCTTCCCGATGGCCACGCTGATGGCCACTTTGCTCACCTATTCAAAGCTTTCTGGCAACAGTGAGCTCACTGCCCTGCGCAGTGTGGGGGTTGCCACTTGGCGAATGGTGGTGCCCGCCGTTGCTATTGCACTGGTGATGACCATGCTCACCTTCACTTTCAACGAGGCCATCGTGCCGCGCACCTTGCTCGAGGCCAAAAACACCCTCAACCGAGCGATTGGCCGTGCCGTAGCTGGCGAGCAGAAGGACAACGTCATGTTCTCTAAATACGGAGAGATAGAGGCGGAAGACGGCAGTACGGAGCGGGGCCTTACCCACTTTTTCTATGCCCAACGCTTCAATAAAGGAGTGATGGAGAGGGTCACCCTGCTTGACCTTTCACGCCGAGATCAACGGGTGCTGCTCAGTGCCGATAGGGCCCGCTGGAGCGAGGCCGATGCCCAGTGGGAATTCCTTGATGGCCATGTCTTTGGAGTCACGGAAGGATCGGACAGCTCCACCACTTCAGCTGATTTCGACCGCTATTTGTACCCCCTTGGTAGTCAGCCGCTTCAGGTTGCCAAGCTGCCCAAGGATTCCAATTCAATGACAATCGGCCAAGCGCGAACCGCCGAGCGGCTGCTCATAGAGGCCAGTGATCTGCAAGGTGCCCGCAAGCTGCGGGTTCGCATCCAGGAAAAATTCGCCTTCCCCGCGGTCTGCTTGGTGTTTGGCTTAATTGGTAGCAGCCTTGGAGTGCGGCCCCATTCGCGCCGCAGCCGAAGCCAGGGTTTCGGGCTCAGCGTCCTGCTGATCTTTGGCTACTACCTGGTGGCGTTTGTTTTCAGTTCGCTCGGAGTCAAGGGCACGCTCAGTCCCTACTTCTCCGCCTGGCTGCCAGTGGTGATCGGATTGGGTAGCGGCGTGTATCTGTTACGCCAGGCCAGCCGCTAACAGCACCTGCCATTCGCCACACTGAGCCGATATCGATTCGTTGCCCGTGCCCGCCCTGTTGAACGACCCAGTGCTTGGCCTGGGTCTGACGGCGTTTGCCCTCTTGCTGGTCGCCCTGCCGCTGGCCTTCTGGTCGCTAAGCGGCGGCCGATCGAGCACGGCGGTGCGCCTGCTGGTTGCCGGGGCCAATCTCTGCCTCACTGCCCAATTGGTGTTGCGCTGGTGGGAATCGGGTCACTTCCCGATCAGCAACCTCTACGAATCCCTCTGCTTTCTCGCCTGGGGCTGCACACTCACCCAGCTGCTGGTGGAGCGCAGCTGGCCTTCGCCGTTGGTGCCTGCAGCGGCTACCCCCATGGCCCTCGGCTGTGTGGCTTTTGCCAGCTTCGCCCTGCCGGATCGCCTCCAGGAAGCATCTCCCCTGGTGCCGGCCCTGCGCTCTAGCTGGCTAGTTATGCACGTCAGCGTGATCATGATCAGCTACGCGGCTCTGCTGGTGGGGTCATTGCTTTCGTTGGCGGTGCTATTCACTGACCGCGGCAATTCATTGGAGCTGCGCAGCAGCTCCATCGGCAGTGGTGGCTATCGCCAGGCCCAACTGGCCACACCCCAGCTGCAACTAAGCAGCGTGGCCATGCCTGCGGTTGAACAGCTCGACTCGCTCAGCTACCGCACGATCACAGTGGGCTTCCTGCTGCTGTCGGTTGGCTTAGTAAGCGGGGCGGTGTGGGCCAACGAGGCCTGGGGCAGCTGGTGGAGCTGGGATCCGAAGGAAACCTGGGCCCTGATCTGCTGGCTCGTCTACGCCGCCTATTTGCACACTCGCTTGATCCGTGGCTGGCAGGGGCGCAAGCCCGCCTTAGTAGCGGCAGCAGGCTTGGTCGTGATCGTGGTTTGCTACATCGGTGTAAACCTGCTGGGCATTGGCTTGCACAGCTACGGCTGGTTCTTTGATAGCTGATCCGGAGATCGCTAAACCGAATAATTAACGTCGATAATGCAGTCTAAAAACAAGCCCCGCGCACCTTTGCGAGGGGCTTGTCAATTTGTTCAGGCGGCAACAGCCCCAGGACGCTTGCTGTTGCGAATCCCAGTGATTGCAGCGGCGTAATCGGGCTGGTTGAACACACCAGAACCACTAACGATGGCATTTGCGCCCGCTTCAATTACCTTCCAAGCGTTTTCAGCCTTGATGCCGCCATCCACCTCAATCCAGGGATCCAGGCCTCGCTCATCGCACATGCGGCGCAGGTCGCGAATCTTTTGTACCTGGTTGTCGATGAAGCTCTGGCCACCGAAGCCCGGGTTGACACTCATGATCAGCACTAGATCGCAGAGCTCCAGGCAGTAGTCCAGCGTGTCTAGAGGGGTGCTGGGGTTGAGCACGGCACCAGCGAGTTTGCCAAGATCCTTGATCTGGGCAAGGTTGCGATGCAGGTGGGGGCAAGCCTCAACCTGCACAGAAATGATGTCGGCGCCAGCTTTGGCAAAATCAGCCACGTATCGCTCGGGCTCAACGATCATTAGGTGAACGTCGAGGGTCTTGGTGGTTACGGGCCGCAACGCCTGCACGATTAAGGGTCCAATGGTGATGTTCGGCACAAACCGCCCATCCATCACGTCGACGTGGATCCAGTCAGCACCAGCTTGATCGACAGCACGTACGTCGTCGCCGAGACGGGAGAAATCGGCGGACAGAATTGACGGGGAGATCACCAGGGATTTGGCGCTCATGCTGGATCAACCGATCGGGTGGCTTTGAATTGTAGGAAGTGGTCTGCAGACAAGCCCTGAGTGGCCCCTAGGTCCCATGGCCACGGGCACTGATACAGTTGCGGCCGCTTCATCTTCGAAAGGCTTGGCAGCAGCAGGATTCTGACCCCGTGTCCCGCCCGGCCTACTCCATTACTGAAGCCCATTCCCCTGCCGGATCACCGTGGATCGCACCCTCATCCAGGAAATTCTCGAGGTCGTTGAGCAAGCTGCCATCGCCTCTGCCGAACTGACCGGCCTGGGCAAAAAAGATGAAGCTGACGCTGCAGCGGTTGAGGCCATGCGCACGCGCATGGGCCTCATCCAGATGCAGGGCCGCATCGTCATCGGTGAGGGAGAGCGCGATGAAGCTCCCATGCTCTACATCGGTGAAGAAGTAGGCAGTGGCACCGGCCCCGGCGTGGATTTCGCCGTTGATCCCTGCGAAGGCACCAACCTTTGCGCCAACAGCCAGCGTGGCTCCATGGCGGTGCTCGCCGCTTCTGATCGCGGTGGACTTTTCAACGCTCCCGACTTCTACATGAAGAAACTGGCTGCGCCCCCGGCAGCCAAGGGCAAGGTGGACATCCGTAAGTCGGCCACCGAGAACATCAAGATCCTCAGCGAGTGCCTTGGACTTGCCGCCAGCGAACTCACCATCGTCGTGATGGACCGCGCTCGTCACAAGGACCTGATCGCCGAAATCCGGGCCACTGGCGCCAGGATTCAACCCATCTCGGACGGCGACGTTCAGGCTGCTATTGCCTGCGGTTTTGCAGGCACTGGCACCCATTGCCTGATGGGCATCGGCGCAGCCCCTGAAGGCGTGATCTCTGCCGCAGCCATGCGCGCCCTTGGCGGTCACTTCCAGGGCCAGCTCGTGTACGACCCGGCCGTGGCTCAGACCTCTGAGTGGGCCGACTACACCAAGGAAGGCAACATCGCCCGTCTCAACGAGATGGGCATCACCGACGTCGACAAGATCTACGAAGCAGAGGAGCTTGCTTCCGGTGAAAACGTGGTCTTCGCTGGCAGTGGCATCACCGATGGACTGCTGTTCCACGGCGTCAAGTTCGAGAAGGACTGCACCCGCACCAGCTCCTTGGTGATCAGCAACCTGGACAACACCGCTCGCTTTACCAATACCATTCACATGAAGGATGGAGCCCAGAGCATCGCGCTGAGCTGACGCCCGCCGTAGTCCGAGCACCCCAGCCAGCCTCCATGCACATTGCCGTCGTCGGCCTCAGTCATCGCACGGCTCCAGTGGAGATCCGGGAGCGCCTCAGCATCCCGGAACAAACCATGGAGGCTTCGCTGCAGCAGCTGCGGGCCGACGACCAAGTGCTGGAGGCATCCATCCTCAGCACCTGCAATCGGCTGGAGATATATACCCTGCTTCGCCATCCGGAGCAGGGTATTTCTGCTGTCGGAGCTTTCTTAAGCCAGCTCTCCGGTTTGGCGGTCGAGGAGCTCACACCTCATTTATTTACCTTTCACCACGAGGAGGCGATCAGCCACCTGCTGAGGGTTTCAGCTGGCCTCGATTCCCTAGTGCTTGGGGAGGGGCAAATCCTCTCTCAAGTAAAAAAAATGGTGAGGCTTGGCCAGGAGCACCACTCCGTTGGGCCAATCCTCAATCGGCTGCTTACCCAGGCGGTTAGCACCGGCAAGCGGGTACGTACAGAAACGAACCTCGGTACCGGCGCTGTCTCGATTAGCTCAGCTGCCGTAGAGCTGGCCCAGCTCAAGGTGGGCCAAGCTCGAGGCCTCGATGAGCTGGTGACCCTTGATCAGGAGCAGGTGGCCGTGGTGGGAGCAGGGCGCATGGCCCGTCTGCTTCTTCAGCACCTTCAGGCCAAGGGCTGTAAGGGGCTTGTGCTGCTCAACCGCACGGTTAGCAAGGCGGAACTACTGGCCGCCGACTTCCCAGCCCTGCCCGTTCAGTGCCGTCCCTTGGACGATCTGGACCATTGCCTCAGCACCTGCTCGCTGGTATTTACCAGCACCGCCGCTGACACACCAATCATCACGGCGGAGCGCCTCGGTGGGCTGAATCGCCGCTCCAGCCTGATGCTTGTAGACATCGGCGTGCCCCGCAACATTTCGGCCGATACGGCTGGCCTGCCTGGCGTCCAGTCCTACGACGTTGATGATCTACAGGAGGTGGTAAACCGCAACCAGGAGGCTCGGCGCGAAATGGCGGCTGAGGCCGAAGGGCTGCTTCAGGAGGAGTCTCGTGCCTTCCTGGAATGGTGGGACGGGCTTGAAGCAGTGCCGGTTGTAAACCGGCTAAGGCGCCAGCTGGAAGACATCCGTGAGCAGGAGCTCCAGAAGGCCCTAAGCCGCATGGGTCCAGACCTTTCAGCCCGGGAGCGCAAGGTCGTTGAAGCCCTAAGCAAGGGCATCATCAACAAGATCCTGCACACCCCTGTTACCAACCTGCGGGCCCCCCAACCGCGCCAGCAGCGACACAGCGCCATGAGAGTCCTGGAGGATCTCTTTGAGCTGCAGGAGCGTCCGCCAGAGCCTTGAACCAGCCCCAGCCATGGGCACTGCAACAGTTCGTGCCGCAGGGGATCAAAAGGCTCGCCTAATAGCAGGACGCTCAAGTACGGTCAGCCCCGAGACCCGCTGGTAGCAGGATTTATGAAGCGTGTACTGGCGATAATTCTGGGAGGTGGTGCTGGTACCCGCCTTTACCCCTTGACAAAAATGCGGGCCAAGCCAGCAGTGCCACTGGCAGGTAAATATCGGCTAATTGATATTCCAATCAGCAATTGCATTAATTCGGAAATTAACAAAATATATGTACTTACCCAGTTCAATAGTGCGTCGCTGAATCGTCACCTGACGATGAGCTACAACCTTTCGGCTGGATTTGGCCAAGGCTTTGTGGAGGTTTTGGCAGCCCAGCAGACCCCAGAAAGCCCAAGCTGGTTTGAGGGCACGGCAGATGCAGTCCGGAAATACCAGTGGCTTTTCCACGAATGGGACGTGGACTACTACCTGATTCTTTCCGGTGACCAGCTCTACCGGATGGACTACAGCCGTTTTGTTCAGCACCACATCGACACCGGCGCCCAGCTCACTGTGGGTGCCTTGCCCGTGGACCCCGCTCAAGCAGAAGGCTTTGGCCTGATGCGCACCAGCGGTGATGGGCGCATCCAGGAGTTTCGCGAGAAGCCCAAGGGTGCGGAGCTGGAGACGATGCGAGTCGACACCCAGGCCCTTGGCCTGTCTGCGGAGGAGGCAGCCAAGCGCCCCTACCTCGCCTCGATGGGCATCTATGTATTTAGCCGCGACACCCTCTTTGACCTGCTTAGCAGCAACCCCTCCTCAACAGACTTTGGCAAGGAGATCATCCCTGCCTCCCTAGCCCGCGGTGACCGGCTCCAAAGCTTCCTCTTTGACGACTACTGGGAGGACATTGGTACTATCGGCGCCTTCTATGAAGCCAACCTGGCGCTTACCGATCAACCCAACCCGGCCTTCTCCTTCTACGACGAGAAGTTCCCCATTTACACCAGGCCCCGCTATCTGCCCCCTAGCAAATTGCAGGATGCCCAGGTAACCGCCTCAATCATCGGTGAGGGGTCCTTGCTCAAGGCCTGCAGCATTCACCACTGCGTACTGGGTGTGCGCTCGCGCGTTGAAGACGAGGTGGTACTCCAGGACACTCTGGTGATGGGAGCCGACTACTTCGAGTCTTCCGAGGAGCGCCTAGTACTGCGAGAGCGTGGTGGCATCCCCCTGGGTGTAGGCAGGGGTACCACCGTTAAACGGGCGATCCTCGACAAGAACGTGCGAATCGGGAACAACGTCACGATCGTCAACAAGGATCACGTCGAGGAAGCTGACCGACCGGAGCTCAATTTCTACATCCGCAACGGCATCGTGGTGGTTGAAAAAAATGGCACCATCGCTGATGGCACGGTGATCTGAGCAGGGGAAGCTACCAAGGTGTCAGGCCAAAAACTAGGAGTTGCTGACACCTTTGCCACCAAGTTGTGACGGATGCCTGGGCTGACCAGCACGCTTCGCCACACTGTCGCCAAAAGCTTCAAATTCAGTCATGGGCAAGGCGCATTTCGGCCTGATCGGTTTGGGAGTGATGGGGGAAAACCTCGTCCTCAATGCCGAGCGCAACGGCTACTCCTCCGTTGTGTTCAATCGCACCAAGGCCAAAACCGATGAGTTTCTGGCAGGTCGTGGCGCCGGCAAGGACATCGTTGGCGCCGGGACCCTTGAGGAGTTCGTGGCGACCTTGGAGCGTCCACGCCGCATCCTGATGATGGTCAAGGCGGGCAAGCCCGTTGACGACACGATTGCGGCAATCTCCCCCTTCCTTGAGGAGGGCGACCTGCTGATTGACGGCGGCAATTCTCTCTACGCCGATACGGAACGGCGCGTTGCCGAGCTGGAGAGCAAGAGCTTCGGCTACATCGGCATGGGCGTCTCCGGTGGAGCCAAAGGCGCCCTGGAAGGGCCCAGCATGATGCCCGGTGGCACCAAGGCGGCCTACGACGCCATCGAACCGCTGGTGCGCAAGATGGCAGCCCAGGTCGACGATGGTCCCTGTGTCACCTACATCGGACCCGGTGGCGCTGGCCACTTCGTCAAAACGGTGCACAACGGCATCGAATACGCCATTGAGCAGATCCTGGCTGAGGCCTACGACCTGATGAAGCGTCTTGGTGGACTGAACGGTGACCAGATGGCCGACGTCCTAGCCAGCTGGAATCAAACCGAGGAGTTGGCCTCATTCCTGGTGGAGATCACCGAGGTCTGCCTGCGCACCAAGGATCCCGAAACCGGTGCAGATCTGGTGGAGGCGATCGTGGATGCGGCTGGTCAGAAGGGCACTGGTCTTTGGACCGTGGTGAGTGCCCTGGAGATGGGTGTACCCGTGCCGACCATCTATGCCGCCCTCAATGCCCGGGTGCTGAGCTCGCTGCGCTCCGAGCGACTCGAGGCGGGCGCCCTACTGCCAGAGCCTGCCGCCCATAGCTTCAACTTGGGCACTGCGGCAGATGACATGGCTCCCCTGCGCGATGCCTGCATTGCCGCCTGCATCGTCAGCTACGGCCAGGGCATGGCCCTGCTGCAGGAAGCCTCAAAACTGCACGATTACAACCTCAATTTTTCAGCCATCGGCCAGATCTGGAAAGGGGGCTGCATCATCCGGGCCCGCTTGCTACAGCGAATCCAAGATGCCTATGGCACCAACCCCAGCCTGGCCAACCTGATGCTCGACCCCTGGTTTGCCGAGCAGATCAACAGGCGTCTGCCGGGCCTACGGCAGGTGGTTGCCGGCGCAGCCCTGGCGGGGATTCCCGTGCCTTGCCTGAGCAGCACCCTCGATTACATCGACAGCTACCGCAGCGCCCGCCTACCCCAAAACCTGGTGCAGGCCATGCGCGACTGCTTTGGCTCCCACACCTACGAGCGGGTCGACAAGCCTGGCAACTTCCACACCGAGTGGCTGGACTGAGCCAATGACCCCAATCACTCCAGGCTCCACCACTCGCTACCGCCTGGTGGTGGCTGAGTCGGCAGCTGAGCTCGCCCGTCAGACGGCCCAAGCCCTGGCCTCAGAGCTTGATCAGGTGTTGGCCCAGCGCGACCGCGCCCAGGTAGCACTGGCCGGCGGAGAGACACCGAAGGCGACCTATCGACTCCTTGGTCAGCAACACCTGCCCTGGGATCGGGTCGATGTACTGCTCGGCGATGAGCGCTGGGTGCCAAGCGACGACCCCTCCAGTAACGCGCGCATGTTTAGGGAAACCTTGATGGCCGAGCTCCCCGGTAGTAAGGCCTGCTTGCATGCGGTTCCCACCCAGCTGGCCAGCCCGGAACAAGGAGCGGCAGCCTACGCAGAGCTGCTGCAACAGCTGTGCGGCGACTTCCCGCCGGTGCTGGATGTGGTGCTGCTGGGCCTCGGCGACGATGGTCACACCGCTTCGTTGTTTCCCGGCACCGCTGCACCGGGGGTGCGGGACCGCTCCGTAACCCTCGGTGAGGGCAAGGGTCTACCCCGGGTCAGCCTTACGGCCCCCACCCTTTCATCGGCGCGACGGGTGGTCTTCCTGGTGAGTGGCCCCGGCAAGGTGCAGGCGCTGCAACGCTTACTCGACCCCGAGGAATCGCCCCTGCGCACCCCCGCCAAGCTTGTTCAGCCTGCCAGTGAGGTGCTGATATTTGCTGACCAAGCTGCAGCAGCTGGGGTTGGCCAGTGATTCCCATCGCCAGCGGCGACGGCTTCATTGGCTGGCATGCCCTAAACGACACCGTGATGGGTGGGCGCAGCCAGGGCAACTGCCGGATCGCCTCAACAGGGCTTGAGTTTGAAGGCACGCTCGTTGAGGAGGGAGGCGGCTTCATCAGTTGCCGCTCGCCTCTGTTTTCTCCCCCTCTCGATCTTTCGAGTTCTGAGGGGCTCGAACTTGAGCTGCTTGGTGCTGGCAGACGCTTCAAGTTGGCGGTTGCCTGCGCTGACGGTCTGGCCGGACTCACCAACTTGATCCCGGGGGGCCTGCGCTGGGTGATTGAATTCGCTACGGAGCCTGAGGGGCCCAGCCTCGTGAGGATTCCCTTCGCCGATCTCAGAGCCTCAGTGCGCGCTAAGCCGGTGGGGCTGCCCTTGAAATTTGACCCAAGTCGGATCACTAGGTTGCAGCTTTTACATTCACGTTTCGCCGATGATGGCGGCTTAAATGCTGGCTTCCGCGCCGGTCCGATCTACTTACAACTCCGCTCTGTACGTGGCTACCCCTGAGCTAGTTATCAGCAACCTGCAACAGCTGGTGGCAGCTGCCGCCGATCTCTGCCGCAAACCATTGCGTCATGCCGTGATGCCCCTAGATGCCTCTCAGCGCTGCGACGATTGCAACCTGCGACTGGAGGCAAGACAGGCCGATGGGGAGCGCTATCCCGCCGCCGATCTCGAACTTGAGATCTATCGCAGTGGTAAAGATCTCAACCTCACCCTGGCCTGGTGCCACGACCCACAACGCCCCCTGCTTTGGCAGGGAAGTCATCCAGTGTGGATGGAGCCGGAGTCAGGGCTCCGCTGCGAGCGACCAGTTGATGGTGCCCCCCTGGAGGCATTGGCACGAAGACTCAGGGCCCTGTTAGTTCCGCTGGACTGAGGCCTTGCTTCTCAGATATCAGATCTCATCGGTCACCGCGCCCCGGCTGCTGCTGCCAACCAGGCGGGCGTATTTGCCAAGCACCCCGGTGCGATAGCGGGGCTCAGGCTTGACCCAGGCGGAGCGTCGCCGAGCGATTTCCGCATCTGGCACATTGAGCTGAATCAGCAGTTCGATGGCATCGACAGTGATGCTGTCCCCTTCCTCAACCAGACCGATGGTGCCGCCCACGGCAGCCTCGGGTGCAACGTGACCCACCACCAGACCAAAGGAGCCTCCTGAAAAGCGGCCATCGGTGATCAGGGCCACCGAATCGAGCATGCCCTGCCCCACGATTGCAGCAGTGGGACTGAGCATCTCCCTCATGCCAGGGCCACCCACCGGGCCCTCATTGCGCACTACCACCACATCACCGGGGTTGATCTGCTTATCAAGGATTGCGGCCAGGCAGGATTCCTCACTTTCAAAAACCCTTGCTGGGCCGGTGATAACTGGGTTTTTAACGCCACTGATCTTGGCCACCGCACCCTCTTCAGCCAAGTTCCCCTTGAGAATCGCCAGGTGCCCTTTTGGATATAGGGGGTTGCTAAGCGGACGGATCACATCCTGTCCAGAGGGTGGCTGAGAAGGAACGGACGCCAACAATTCAGCCATGGTTTTTCCCTCGATGGTGCGGCAGTCGCCATGCAGTAAGCCCGCATCGAGCAGCAGCTTCATTACCTGGGGAATGCCCCCAGCCTGATGAAGGTCGACGGTCACGTAGCGACCGCTGGGTTTTAGATCGCAGATCACTGGCACCCGCTGGCGGATCGTCTCAAAGTCATCGATGCTTAGGGGTACTCCAGCGGTGCGGGCTACGGCCAGTAGATGCAACACGGAATTGGTAGAGCCACCCACCGCCATGATCACGCTGATGGCATTTTCGAAGGCCTCTCGGGTGAGTAGGTCACTAGGCAAGATGTTTGCCTTCAGTGCATCCACCAAAACCTCTGCGCTGCGGGCAGCACTCTCTGCTTTCTCAGGGTCCTCAGCAGCCATGGTGGAGCTGTAGGGCAGGCTTAAGCCCATCGCCTCAAAGGCAGCACTCATGGTGTTAGCTGTGAACATGCCGCCACAACTACCGGCACCAGGGCAGGCATTCTTTTCAATTGCAGTGAGTTCCTGCTCATCAATACGACCACCGCTGTATTGACCAACCGCCTCAAAAGCGCTTACTACTGTGAGATCACAGGCGCCAAGTTTGCCAGGCTTAATGGTGCCACCGTAAACAAAAATGGAGGGGATATTCATGCGCGCCATTGCCAACATGGCTCCAGGCATATTTTTGTCACAACCACCAATTGCCAGCAAGCCATCCATGCTTTGGGCGTTGCAGGCAGTTTCAATCGAATCGGCAATCACCTCGCGGCTCACCAGGGAATACTTCATTCCCTCCGTGCCCATTGATATGCCATCGCTCACCGTGATGGTGCCAAACATCTGGGGCATGGCACCGGCTGTTTGAAGGGCCGTCTCGGCGCGCTGGGCCAGCTCGTTTAAGCCCAGGTTGCAGGGTGTGATTGTGCTGTAGCCATTGGCAACGCCAATGATCGGCTTATTGAAATCGCCATCGCCAAAGCCAACGGCCCGCAACATGGCGCGGTTGGGAGAGCGCTGAATGCCTTGCGTGATCGCGGCGGAGCGGAGCATGGTGATGGGTTGAGCTTGAAGAAACCTACCCACCGGGCTGATGGGCGCCGAAGCCCTAACCCTGGATGGTCATGCTCTCCAGTTGACGGCGCACGTCGTCTATGGCCTGGTTGAGCTCATGGACCCGGTCGTGAAGGTCCCGGTCCGTTGCGGCAACCGCCGGCGAGGCGGCAATTCCAGCGGTGCGGCCAGGCCGGCCTTGGTGCCGTCGGCGCTCTGCCTCAGCGAGCAGCCACCAGGCAAGGCCAGCAGCACCAATAACAGCACCAGCCAACACACTGAGGCTGGAGCTGCCACTAGCTGGGGTGCCGCCGTTGTGATTGCCCATAAATCAAGACCTTTCTGTAGGCAGCCTAGGTATTGGTGAGCATTTCATCCAGCACCGTGCCACCAAACAACCGCTGCCCCACATCGCCGATACCAGGCACGATCGCACCGGCTTCGTTCAGATCCGGATCGATGCCAGCGGCGTAGATAGTGAGGCTGCCGTGCCGCTCACCCACAGCCTTGAGTCCTGGCCCAGAGGCCAGCGAGGTAATCACTCGCAAGCGATCACCGCTCACACCTAGGGCTGAAAGGTCATCGAGGAGTTGCAGCAAGGACTCGCCGTCTCCGAGTTCCGCTAAAAACAGCAAAACTCCGCAGCGCGGTGGGATTGGCCCGACTGGAGGAGTTATCACACCCAGGCTTTCCTGTAGGTGCAGCACCTGGGCAGAAGGAAGAACTGTTTGGCCGCCCTGCCAAAGGCCAAGCCCAGCTGTTAGCAGGGGCAGGGCCAGCAGGGGGACCGCCGGATCCACCACGTCTGCCTCCGCCGCAGCAAGAGGTGATTCCAGCTGGATGCGCCTGTGGGGCAGCCAATCGCGCACAGCCTCATAGGTGAGCCAGCGACCTAGCTCAGCAGTGGCGGAGGCGTAGAGCGAGCCAGGCGTGTGTCGATCGCGCAGAACGCCAAGCCAGTGGCCAATCAGAGGGTGGGGGGGAACCACCACCCGCAAAGCCATCACCATGGTTGCCATAACTTGATCGTTCACCGTAAGTGCGCGCCCATGAGCTCGAGATCTGAAAGCCGAGCGAATTGGTCTGGTGGCTGGCTGCTAGCGGCACTGGCCCTGGTGCTGACCTGGTGCCTGGGGGTCTCACCGGCCGCTGCGATCACCGCCCCTGAGCTGCGCAGCCAGCGGTCGCTACAAGACCTCCAACCCGACATGCACGGCCGCAACCTTCAACAGCAGGAGTTTTTGAAGGCAACCCTGGCGGGCTTTGATCTGAGCGGAACCGATCTGCGCGGAGCTGTTTTCAACAGCAGCGACCTACGGGGCGCCAACCTCAAGGACGCCAACCTGGAGGACGCGGTGGCCTTCGCCAGTCACTTTGAGGACACTGACCTCAGTGGTGCTGTGCTGCGAAACGCCATGTTGATGCAGAGCCACTTCAAAGGGGCAACCATTGAGGGAGCTGATTTCAGTGATGCAGTGCTCGATCTGCCTGAGCAGAAAGCACTCTGCAAACGAGCTGCCGGTGTTAATCCGAGCACCGGAGTCGCCACTAAAGACAGCCTTGCGTGCCGATAGGGCCACGTGCCGATAGCATCTAATTTCCGGTTCCAGTGGGGATCAGCCACTGGAGGTAAGGGGGAAAGGTCGGTGAAAATCCGGCACTGTCCCGCAGCTGTGAAGGCTCTGGCCCGCGAATCTGCTCCAACTTTGGGGCTTGCTTGCGATCCACTGCCAAGTCAGAACGCCCGCCGGTTTTGTTCTTCCTACGGCGCGGACCGGCCCATGAATTTGATCAAAACACCACCCCAAGGCCAAGCCCTGGGGGGCTGGTTGTTGCTTGCCGGACTGGCATCAATTGCTATTGGCGTCCTCAACCCAGTCCAGGCCCATCATTTTGCCGATATCAGCCAGCTGCAGCCCAGCATGTTCAATGGCTTGCTGAGTGGTCTTGCTCACCCAGTGCTGGGACCGGATCATCTGCTTTTCCTACTGGCACTTTCCCTGGTGGGGTTGCAGCAGCGGCTTGGTTGGAGTCTCGGACTACTTGCTGTTGGCTTACTCGGCAGTGGCGCTGGCCTGCTGTGGCCGGGGATGCCAAGCTCTGAATCCTTGGTGGCCTGCACCCTCATTGTTGAGGCACTGGTGTTGCTGCGGCGCTTGCCGCCCCTGCTGCTGCTTCCCGCCATGGCAGTACACGGCTACGTACTGAGTGGCCCCGTATTTGGCTGGAGCGCCATGCCCGTAGTGGCTTACGGCACGGGCTTATTCCTTTCCCAGGCAGCCCTGCTTGCGGTGGCACTAATTGCGCTGCGACCCTTGGCGGCACGTCTTTCTTCAACCCAGCTGCGCTGGCTTGGTTTCGCCCTAATGGCCCTTGGCGGCACCTGGGCCCTGGCCGGCTTGGCAGCCTGAGATGACAAAACAAACTGGAAGGCTGCCTGTCACCGTGGTGACAGGTTTTCTCGGTGCGGGCAAAACAACCTTGCTGCGCCATCTGCTGCTGAACAGCGGTCAACGTCTGGCTGTTCTGGTCAATGAATTCGGCGAGGTTGGTATCGACGGGGACCTGCTCCGCAGCTGTGGTTTCTGCCCTGAAGATGAGCTCGATACCCGCCTGGTGGAGCTGGCAAATGGCTGCCTCTGCTGCACGGTCCAAGACGACTTCTTGCCAACTATGGAGAAGCTGCTTGAGCGTGCAGACAGCCTGGATGGGATCGTGGTGGAAACCAGTGGCCTGGCGCTACCGGAACCACTGATTGCAGCCCTGAATTGGCCCCAAATCCGCACCCGCATTCGCCTCAACGGCGTGGTGGCAGTTGTTGATGGCCAAGCCCTTGCAGCAGGCAGTGTGGTGGCAAATCCAGCCGCTCTCGAAGCCCAGCGGCTTGCTGATCCAAGCCTGGATCACGCTTCGGCTATCGATGAATTGTTTGCCGAGCAGCTGGAGGCTGCCGATCTGGTTTTGATCAGTCGGGCCGATTGCCTATCTGCAAGCGAGATTGATTTGGTGCATAAGGGCCTTGCCCCCCAGCTGCAGCCAGGAGCTGTGCTGTTGTCGATGGGCAGGGGTGTGGTCTCCCCCGAGCTTGTGCTGGGCCTTGAGCGCCGGCAGCCGACCACCCCAGGCCACGACCATGACGATCACGACCACGACCATCACGACCACAGCCATGTCGCCATTGAGTCGCTTGCTCTCGAGCTGCATGGCGATTTCTGCCGGGTTGCCCTTGAGCAACAACTGCTGCAGCTGGTGAGCGATAGCGCCCTGATCCGGCTCAAAGGGCGTCTTTGGCTTTCAGGTAAAAACCGGCCGCTTCAGATCCAGGCTGTTGGACCGCGGCTGGAGTGCTGGTTTGAACCAGGAGCTGGGCAGACTTCGGCCGCCCAGCAGGCCCCGGGCCTGGAGCTGGTGTTACTTGGCTTCCAACTGGATCAACCAGGGATCGAATCCTGCCTAAACCAGGCCCTGAGCGCTGAGCTGGCGGTTGCTAACTAGCTGATCAATCCAAGGGGATATCCCCTTGGGCACACAGCCCGTTCCAGCAGAGCGCAGGCCCAGCAATCCAGCTGGTCTCAACCGCAATCCAGCCTGCTGAATCAAGCATCTGCACCGTGCCACTGCCGTCGTGACGGAACTCAATTCGGCGCTGGCCGAGCTCAATAGTCCACCGCATAGGCAGCTCACCTGCGGGGGCGTCCACGAGCATCGTGCAGGGTTGCCAAGGCCGAAACGCCAGGGGCTGCTTTCAAGCTGACCAAAACTGACGGCAGCGGGCCACCGGGCTGCCAAGATTTAACAAACCTCCCGCTCCTCTGGTGCCACTCTTCCGCGCTCGCGTTCAGGTTTCACTTCGGCCCTCGGTGCTTGATCCAGCTGGCGAGGCCACCAGGTCTGCAGCGGCCCGACTCGGCGTCGAAGGCGTCCGCAGCCTGCGCATCGGCAAGGCAATAGAGCTGGAACTGGAGGCACCGGACCAAACCACCGCCCAAGCCCAGCTGGAATTGCTCAGTGATCGCTTGTTTGCCAATCCTGTGATCGAAAATTGGCAGCTAGAGCTGCTTGAAATGGCCGGGGAGCAGCAGCAATGACCATTGGCATCGTGGTGTTTCCAGGCTCAAATTGTGACCGGGATGTGCGCTGGGCCTTAGAGGGCTGCGTCGGTCTGCCGAGCCGCTTCCTTTGGCATGAGGAGCGCGATCTCAGCGGCCTAGACGCGGTGGTAATCCCAGGCGGCTTCAGCTATGGCGACTATTTGCGCTGCGGTGCAATTGCCAGGTTTGCGCCCGTATTGGAGTCGGTAAGGGTTTTTGCTGAAGCAGGCGGTGCGGTGTTGGGTATCTGCAATGGCTTTCAGGTGCTCACCGAGATGGGGCTATTGCCCGGAGCACTCACCCGCAATGCTCGGCTGCACTTTCTCTGTGAACCAACCCCGCTAAGCGTTAATCCAGGCAACTGTCGCTGGTTGAGGGAGTACAGCGAGGCAGAAGCGATCGTGCTGCCGATCGCCCATGGGGAGGGGCGATACCAGTGCGAGCGCGCCCAATTGGCTGAGCTCGAAGCAAATGGTCAGGTGGTGTTGCGCTACGCAAGCAATCCGAACGGCTCGGTTGGTGATGTGGCGGGCCTAACCAACCCAGGCGGCAATGTGCTGGGTCTGATGCCCCATCCGGAACGGGCCTGCGACCCGCTCACAGGTGGGCTGGATGGATTAAGGCTGCTTGCCAGCCTGCGCAAGTGAAGCCGGGCGAACTCGACGATTAGTAAACGGTCGCAAAAAAAGGGGGCCATGGGCCCCCGCTTTGATCCCTGAGGGTCTAACAATTCCGGCCCTAGTAGCAATCAGTTAACGGCTGCGAAAAACTCCTTGCTCTTAACGGGGTCGGGATTCATGGTCTTATCGCCTGGGTTCCAGTTGGCTGGGCAGACTTCGTCTGGGTTGTTGCGGATGTGCTGGAAAGCCTGTAGCAGACGCAAGGTCTCGTCCACGCTGCGGCCCACGGGCAGATTGTTGATTGTGCTTTGCATGATCACGCCATCAGGATCAATGATGAACAGACCACGCAGGGCCACACCTGCTTCCTCATCGAGGACTTCATAGGAGCGGGCGATGTCCTTCTTGAGGTCAGCAAGGAGGGGATAAGCGATATCGCCAATACCACCGTTTTTGCGATCCGTCTGAACCCAGGCGAGGTGGCTGAACTGACTATCAACTGAAACACCCAGCACTTCGCAGTTGCGGCTGGAGAAGTCGTTGTAGCGCTCGGAGAAGGCGATGATCTCCGTTGGGCAGACGAAGGTGAAGTCGAGGGGGTAGAAGAAAAGCACCACGTACTTGCCGCGGTACTGGGAGAGGCTGATCTCCTTGAATTCCTGATCCACCACTGCGGTGGCGGTGAAATCTGGAGCCTGCAGGCCAACTAGCCGGGACATGCTGGTTAAGTAAGTGAGGACTAGGCGCACTGGGGACTTCAGTCCAAAGTCGGATCGACTACCAGTTGCTCTTCACAATTTATCACATGGTCCAGGCTGTCGGGGCCATAGGCTGAGCCGAGTGATGTCTATGGGAGTGAAGGGGATGGCCTGGGATCCGAGTGTGCTGCGCAAATACAACACGACAGGGCATTTCCGCCTGCTTAGCCAGCTGCGCTCTGAACTGAAGGGCAACCCCTTGGTACGACCCAAGGAAGGACAGAGCATTGGCGAGGTCAACCGCAGCAAGTCCTTGATTCGGGCAATTGAGGGTCGGTACCAGGGCTATGGCCGTGGACGACGCGGTGGTACTGGCTCAACTGCTGGCGCCTCCTCTGCCTCGCCGGATTTTCAACAACTAAGGCTTGATCCAGATCCGCTTGAGCTGATGGGCAGCGTTGCAAGAGATCACGCCGATGTGGCTTCATTCCGAGAAAGGCTCAACACAGTCGAATTGCGCTAATCAGGAGACAGATAGAAAATAAAAAAGGGCCAAATCAAGGCCCCGTCAAAAAATGGCTCGGGGGAGACTTGAACTCCCGACCTTGGGGTTATGAATCCCACGCTCTAACCAGCTGAGCTACCGAGCCGCTGGTTGAGTTTATCAGGCCCTAGGTGGCAGGAACTGGAGGGGGTTGGCAGCTCCGGAACTTGGGGGATGTACTTCGAAGTGGAGATGGGGGCCGGTGCTACGGCCCGTACTGCCCATATGGGAGATCAAAGCTCCCTGTTCAACTTCTTGTCCTACCCGGACCATCAGACGGCTGTTGTGGGCATATAGGGACCGGCTGCCATCGGCATGGGCCAGGGTCACCAAATAGCCGTAACCACCGTCGTGCCAGCCAGAGAAGACCACGCGACCAGCCTTGGCCGCCACGATCGGCGTCCCCACGTTGTTGGCCACGTCGATGCCCTTGTGCATGCGACCCCAACGCCATCCATATCCGGAAGTAAAAACCCCCTTGGTGGGCCACATCCAGCCCTGGGCTGAGCTGGGGCCATCAAAGGGCTTATTGAGCTCATCAAAACCAGGCAGTTCAGGCCAGCTGATACCGCCGCTAGTGGATGGCTTAAGCCCCAGCACCATGCGGGTGCTGCCCGAGGAGGCCTGAGCAAGCCGAACCTGACTGCCCACCACAAGCCGGGCTGTTTCGAGACCCGGATTAAGACGTAGCAGCTCTTGCAGGGTTAATCCGTAGCGCTGAGCAATCTTTACGACCGTGTCGCCAAAGCGGACGATGGCGCGCTCCTCCACAGGCGGCAGGGAATGGAGGGGAGGGGTGCGGCGTAGCTCGCTGGTGTCGATCGCTGCCAGCTGCTTGATCTGTCTGGATTGCTGGCTAGGAACAACAAGCCAGTCACCCTGACGGAAATGGTGGTCTTCGTTTACGTCGTTGAGCTTGGCCAAGCGCTCTTCATCGAGCTTAAGGCTGCTGGATAGCTCTTCAACACTGATGGGCTGGCGCACCTTGACCCAAATTTTGTCGACGCTGGGGGCAGGTAGGGCGGCAATCAGGGTATCAACGGAAGCCTGCTCGATATCGGCGGGGTCAAGAGCTGCAACCACTGCCGGCAGGGCAATGGCGCAAGGAATCAGGAATCGCAGAGTTGTTTGCAAAGGCTTCATGCAGTTCTTTCAGTCGGACAAACCTGTGGAAAAGCCGATATTCCTAAGCCGGCCAGACAGTAGCGGACTGAACTCCCCACCACAAGTGTCCCTTGTGACAACAAGGGCTGTTGGCTGCCCAGATCCCTGTGACCTCAGGGGATCAAGCCGATGTCAGCAAATTCTGTTGTCGCAGCGCCTCAAACAACACCACTCCAACCGATACGGAGAGGTTGAGGCTACGCACTCCGGGCTGCTGGGGCCGCTGGGCACCCGACATTGGGATCGTCAGCGCAATATCGGCTGAAGCAAGCACATCCTTTGGCAGTCCGTCGGTTTCGCGGCCAAACAGCAGCCAGTCATCGGGTTCAAATTGCCAACTGGTGTAGAGCTGGCTTGCATGGCTACTAAGGGCGACCAGGCGACCGCCGCAGCGGACACGGTGATCAGCAAACGCTGACCAGTCGGTATGGCGCAGCAAGGACACCAGGGGCCAATAGTCGAGGCCAGCCCGCTTGAGCTGGCGATCATCGATTTGGAATCCCAGGGGCTCCACCAGGTGCAGCTGCGTGCCGGTGGCCGCGCAGGTGCGGGCAATGCTGCCTGTGTTGGGTGGAATCTGGGGCTGAAATAAGACGATCTGGGGCACGATCAAACAGCAGGTACGGCAAAACCCAGGTTGCTCAGATTGAGCGCGCGGCCCGCAACCACAAGCCAGATAGCAGCGCAGAGGGGGGCAAGCTGCTGCTCCAAGGAGCCAAGCCGATCGCGAAACAAACCGCCAATCGCGGTTGCAGGCACTACCCCCCAGCCGGTTTGCTCACTGACGAGCAGCACGGGCACCTCGCAGGTGCTCAAGCTTTGTACAAGGGCTGTACAGCGTTGTTGCCAGGCAGACGGATCGAGATCGAGGCCAGCAGCAACCCAGGTGCCGAGGGAATCGACCAGGGCAAAGCCAGGGGGGCGAAGACCGTCGAGGGAGCTGGCCAAGGCGCTGTCAACTTCCAAGACGCTCCAGTTCGGTGGGCGTCTAGCTGCGTGAGCCTCAACCCTCGCCAACCAGGCTGCATCGTCAGCGCTTGGCCGAGGCCCGGTAGCCAAGTAGGTGACAGGCAGGCCTGACTTCTGGGCGAGGTGCTCGGCCCAGCGGCTCTTGCCACTGCGAGCTGGGCCAAGCACGAGAGTGCATGGCTGGTAAGAATCAACCACCACCATTCATGTTGTGGAGCGTGGCCACAGAAGAAGGTGAAACACGGTTGAGATAGCGGAAAATCCAGTACTTGAAAACGGTTGCTAAGACCACTGGGAAGGTAGCAATAAATAGCATTATGAAATTTTCCTGGGCAGGCAGGCCGAGGTGGTGAGCCACCCCATCCAGCAACACTGTCCAGCCCTCCGGGCTGTGAAAGCCAACAAAAATATCAGTAAATAAGATAATTCCGAAGGCCTTGGCGCTATCACTAAGTCCATAAACCAGCTCATCTAGAAAACCGCGCAGCACTTGAAGATCACGGCGACCAAACAAGCAAACGCACACAAAACCGATCAGACCACCAAGATCGGCAAGCACGTTCTTAATAGCGTGGGTGCTTTCTAGATCAGCTTCATCCTTGAGCGACTGAGCCTTGCTCGCCAGCTGCATCTGCAGCTGATCTCGGCTTGGCAGGGGATTGCCATTCAAGAGAGCATCAAATTCGATTTCCGCCTGGAAAAGCCGCAATTTCTCAACGGCCTTCTCCTCAAGCTTTGGTTTGGGATAGGTAAGAAAGGCGTTGTCTGGAGCAAAGCGATCAACGAGGGGGGACACCACGTAGGTGCGGCTGATCTGCTGCACCAGCACCGGCACCAGAATTAGCAGTAGCAGGATGCGCAAAGACACCAAGGTGGAGTCTCTGCGCCGGCGAAAGCCAGCCACCACATTCGCTTCCGCCTCGGGGTCGAGCTGGCGGCGCACCTGATCAACCACGCCGATCAGGCTGCGGGGCAGCACCTCCGGGGAGCGACTGATGGCAGGCAGAGGATCTCGACTAGCCGCGTAGCGGGCAACCACAGACTCAATAAGCTGAAACTGGCGAATTTCCTGGCCGGCCAGCTCGCCTCGGTGGGTCTGCAGGGTTTGTACCGACTGGCGGCAGACCTCAAGTGCAGCTCGAAAGCGGCGCAGTAACTGAGCCTGGGCCGACCTGGGAATACGCAGGTCCAATTCCGGGCGTACGGGCCGGTCGTTGTAGTGCTCTAGCTCAATGCTCTGGATGAGCAGGGCGGATTCATAACCACGCTCGAGATCGTTGCTGAGGTCGAGGGCCTGGGCTCGCCCAAATGCCCCCATCCAGTTGGTTAGTGCCATCGGATCAGCGCGAGAAGACCCACCAAGTGAGCATGGGCACAATCGTGCCAACCGTTAGAAGCACCACAATCCAAGTGAAAGCATTGCTTGACTGCGTTTCTTCCTTCGTGGGGATGTTGGTGGGCTGGCTGACAACCTCGGCGGTGATTGGTTCGCCAGGATCCTCTCCTTCCTGCAGAACGCTGAGCAGGCGAGTCATGGCATCGAGACTGCCCTGGCGATAGCGGCCGCCATCGCGGATCGGCTGGGCCATGGTGGTTCTGGCCGTGCTGCGTAGCAGGCTGGCATCAAGCTGGGTATCCAGGCCTGGAGAGGTCACCACTGCCGCACTGTTCGTCTGGCTGTCAATTAAAAAAAGCACCTGGTTGGGCTCGCCCCCAGCCTCGGACCAACGCTCCAACACTGAATTGCCGAGCTGGGAAAGGCTCAGCCCGTAGTCAAGGCGGTTGACGGTGATCAAGTGGGCATCCACGCGCTCTGCTGAAAAACTTTCGAGGGTTTTGCTGAGCTCGCCGATGGCTGCTCGGCTCAGCACATCTGCGGTGTCAAGAATGCGTTCCTGGGGAGCGGTGGCAGGTAGACCACTGGCGGCAATTGCCTCTGCCGGGGCAGGCATCCAAATGGTTGCTAAGCCCATAAACAGGGCAGCCGCAACGCCCAATAAGGGAAACCGACGGGTCACACGCAGGGAAGGGGGCAACGGATCAGGCCCAACATGGATCTAGTTTGCCGCCTGCGGGCCCAGCTGTCGCCTCCTGCTTAACCCCCATGGCTCCCTTCACACCCGCAAGGGTCTGTTTTCTGTCTGGGGTGGCCTCCCTGGCCCTGGTGGTAGTGAATCAAACAACCGCGGCCAGCATCGATCCCGCCCTTGAGCGAGCCGCCGTATTGGCCAGCTTCCTGGCTGTGGCTCTGATGTTGGTGGGTGTGCTCTGGACCCGGGCCTTGCCCGAGGCGGCTGCCCGAGTTGCCCTCGAAGGGGTGCAGGGAGTGGAGCTCGCAGAGGGGCTGCCTGAAGAGTTGGCAGAAGAATTGGGCTGGGGTAGCCAGATGTTGCTCACCGCCACCCCAGCGGCAGCGGTGGTGGTGCTGTGGCAAAACAAATGTCTGCTGCGCCGCGGCCTGCTGGCGCAGGTGCCCTTTGAACCAGGAGCAATCTGCCAGCGAGCCCAGGAGAAAGGGGCCGCCATCTCCCTTGTAGATCTGAACCTCTATCCAGGCCGTGCTGAATTTGAGAGCCTGCTGCCAGGGGTGCCAGCCGTAGTGGTTCAGCCGATTGACTCAAGGGGTTTGGTAGTGCTTGCCGGCTGGTCGCCGCGCTGCTTTAGCCGCAGCGACTTGACCTGGCTCGAGGGTTGGTCCCAGCGGCTCAGAGAGCGAATGGAGCCGGCTTGCGGGAATCAGGACCTGATTGGGCCCGGGGAGGCAAAGTCACCCGAGTTTCCACCCGTGCCCCCGGACTGCTGAATACGGCCAGGCCCTGCTTAGTAAGCACGCCCTGAAGCCGCTTAGAGCGGGTGACCTGGGCAAGAGCCTTGCGGCGCAGCTCGACAGCACCAAGAGCCTCAATCTGATTTGTCTGCCAATTCCAGCTGCAGCGATTGGCGACGAGGGAGTCGGTCGGTTGGGTTAGGCGGCAATTAAGGGGAACCACCAGGGTGTGACTAGGGCCAATCGCTTCAAAGCCAGTGCCGCTAAGCCGGGACTGATCCAGCACAGCGATGAAGGGATGGGGACTGCTAATGCGCTCCCGAGCCAGGTCGAGGCGGGTATGGCTGGCATCAAGACGGCCCTTGCGGACAGGATCCAGCACCTGCACAGGCGCCTGTAGGTCGATCAGCTGAAGCAGGGAATTACCGCTGAGGGAAGGCGCCGAAAGTGTTTGAACTCCACTAGTTGCGAGACGCCGTTCGCCCCGAACTGGCCCTCGACCGATCAGTTGGCCAGTCGTTGGGAACCAATCTGCAGAACTCAGCGCCAGCTTCAAGCCGACCGCCCCTGAGCGCTCCAACAGAGGCAGACCCCGCAACTCCAACTTGTCCTGCTTGATCCAGAAGCGGGCCCGCCGAGCGGACACGAGCAACTCCCCCTGGGAGGCGCGTGGACTGCGGTCCAATTCCATGCGCTCCTGCTTGGGATACCAACGCACACGAGTAGAGGTCACAACAAGGGGCTTGGGCCCAAGTCGCTCCAGCCGGGTCGGGCCCTCCAACTGCACCACTTCGCCATCGTTAATGACAGTGCCACTGCTGGCCGTTATTAGATACAGGGGTTGACCCTTGGCATAGATGGTGCCGCGCAGGTCGCGGGCCTTAGCCACACGACGACCGAGGTCGTAACGGACCTCCGGGCTGGTCAATTCCCACAGGGGCCTTCCGCTGGAATCCTTCTGGCGCAGGTTGAGGGAGCGGAAGACAAAAGGTTGGGCCGGCTCCTCCTTAGACACCTGGGTGCGGCATCCAACCAGCAGCACGGGCAGGCTTGCCACCGCAGCCAGGCTCAGGGCCAGCAGGGGGCACCGTTGCAGCTTGGCAGTCTTGGTCACAGAGGTGAGTCGAGCTCAAGTCGCAACATCACCGGCTGCGGCTCAATCAGGGCGCGTCCGGGCTCTAGCTGACCCCATTGCTGGGCTAGCAGCCAAGGAGAAGCTTGGCTGCCAGGGGCGCAGGCAGGAGCCAGCGGACCGCTAACAAATGGTTCCTGACCGAGCTGGACCAGCATCCGATCAGAAAGCTCAGGCAGGAGCGGAGCCAGCAGCACCGCGACCCAGCGGGTGGCCTCGAGCACGGCATAAAGATCCGCTGCCACCAAACTCTCCTGACCCTCGAGCTTCATTTGCTTCCAGGGGGCCTGGTCGTTGAGGTAGCCGTTTGCAGCGATTGCTAGCTGCAGGGCCGCTTCAGCGGCGCGACGGAAGTCCAGGTCGGTTAAGGCCGTATTGACGCTATCGCCGGCCGCGAGGGCAGCTACGGCCAGGGGGTGATCGGCTTGGGCGGCGGCTCCGGCCGGGGGCACGGCATCTTCAAACCAGCGCCGTGCCATCGACGAGGTGCGATTCAGCAGGTTGCCGATCGTATTTGCCAAGTCGTTGTTGACCAGATCCGTGAAGCGCTGCTGCTGGAAATCACCGTCCTCGCCGAAGGGAATGTCGCGCAGCAAGTACCAGCGCACCGCATCGCGGCCACAGCGCTCCAGTAGCACCTCAGGATCGAGCACATTGCCAAGGGACTTGCCCATCTTCTGGCCTTCGCGGGTCAAGAAGCCGTGGCCAAATACGCGCTCTGGCAGGGGCAACCCCGCAGACAGCAGCATCGCCGGCCAATAAACCGCGTGGAAGCGCAGGATGTCCTTGCCAATCACGTGTAGCTGGGCCGGCCAGCCCCGCTCCAGCACCTGCTCCAGCACAACTGGCTCCGCCGGGTCGAGCAGAGCCGTGAGATAGCCGAGCAGGGCGTCAAACCACACATAAAAGGTATGGCCTTCATGGCCGGGCACGGGAATGCCCCATGGCAGGTCAATCCGGGAGATTGAAAAATCGCGCAACCCCTGGGCCACGAAGTTTTCGACCTCCTTCTGCCTGCTGGCGGGGGCAATGAAGCCCTGCTGACGGATCAAGGCCTCGATCTGGGCCTGATAGCGGGAAAGGCGGAAAAACAAATTGACCTCATCGCGCCACTCCAGGGGCTTGCGATGGATGGGGCATTCGGGATCCTCACTGCCCGGTGCGTCGTCTTTGAATTCCTCGCAAGCAACGCAATACCAGCCCTGCTGACGCCCCTCCACCACGTCGCCATTGGCCTGCACGCGGTCAAAAAATTGAGCCACCAATTGGCGGTGGCGGGGGTCGGTGGTGCGGATGAAGCGGTCGTTGCTGATTTGCCAGCGGTTCCAAAGATCGCGATATCCCTCACTGATTAGATCGCAATGGGCCTGCGGACTGAGTCCAGCCGCTTCGGCCGTGCGCTGGATCTTCTGGCCGTGTTCATCACAGCCGGTGATGAACAGCACCGACTCCCCCCTCAGCCGCTGGTGGCGTGCCAACGCATCGCAGGCAAGCGTTGTGTAAGCACTGCCGAGATGGGCGCGGTCGTTGACGTAATAGAGAGGGGTGGTGAGCGTGTAAGTCATCCTTTTGATCCTACGGAGCGGCGACGGACAGAAAGACTGACTACGAGCACGCCAGCTCAGATCATCCCCTGCGAGGCTTGTGTCAGCCGTGTCCGCCTGCCATGACCCTGCCTTCAGAAGCAGTGGATGTCTTGGTGTGGGGGGGAGGCACCGGCGGCGTGGCCGCAGCAATCCAGGCGGCCCGCGGCGGTGCCAGCACCCTGTTGCTCACCCCTGGCAACTGGCTTGGAGGCATGGTGAGCGCCGCCGGCGTTTGTTGCCCCGATGGCAGTGAGCTCACCCCTTGGCAGACCGGTCTCTGGGGAGCCTTTCTGCGCGCCCTTGAGCAGGCCGAGCCCGAGGGACTGGATCAAAACTGGGTGAGTTGCTTTGGTTACCGGCCCGCTACAGCCGAGGCGATCCTGCAGGGCTGGGTGCAGGAACTCCCCAAGTTGCAATGGCTGCCGGGATGCAAGCTGCTGGCGGTAGAGCGCAAAGGCTCCCGCATCACAGCGGTACAGCTGGAACGCAAGGGTGAAAGCCAATGGCTGGCCTGCAAAGTTGTGGTCGATGGCAGCGACCGCGGCGACCTGCTGCCCCTAGCGGAGGCTCCATTTCGACTCGGCTGGGAAGCCCAGGGGTTATGGGGCGAACCCAGTGCCCCCAGCCAGCAACGGCTGCAAACGGAAGCTTTTTTCAAGCAACAACCCGTGCAATCGCCCACCTGGGTGGTGATGGGCCAGCTCCAGAGCGAGGTGTTGCCGCCAGCTACAGCCCCCCTGCCCTTAGCTGCGCCGTTTGAACGAGCCAGCGAGGCCTTTGGTTTAGAGCGCACGATCAACTACGGGCGCCTGCCGGGCGGCCTGGTGATGCTCAACTGGCCGCTGGACGGCAATGACTGGCACCAGGGGCTGGAACGCGCCTTCAGCGCTGATCCAGCGGAGCAAGCTGCGCTAGCTGCCGAGATGCAGTCCTACAGCCTGCAGTTTGCAAGAGCCCTTGAGCAGGCAAGTGGGGGCTGGCTTCAATTGGGCCATGCCTTTCCTGCTGAAGCCGGCAGTCCTGCCCCCTGGCTGGCTGCCATGCCCTATTGGCGAGAGGGTCGAAGGCTGCTGGGCCGCGCGCTGGTGCTGGAACAGCACCTGCTCCCCCTAGGCCGCGCGGAATCCCAGGGACCACTGCCGCTCAATGCTTGCGGCGAGCTGGAGTCGATAGCGGTGGGCAATTACGCCAACGACCACCACTACCCCGGGCCTGATTGGCCACTGGCACCAAAAAGCATTCGCTGGGGCGGGCGCTGGAGCGGCACTCCCTTCTGCATTCCCTACGGCGCCCTGCTGAGCACGGAGATCGACAACCTGCTTGCAGCTGACAAGGCCTTCAGCAGCAGCCACATGGCCAATGGGGCCACCCGTTTGCAGCCCCTAATTCTGAATATCGGCCAGGCGGCCGGGGCGGCAGCGGCCCTGGCGGTACAGCGGGGCATCCCCCCAGCTGAGCTTGCTCCCCTGGCAGTTCAGCAGTGCCTGCTCCACGATCACCGTGCTCCAGCGGCAGTAGTGCCGCTCTGGGACACCCCCTGGCATGCCAGCGATTGGTTACCCCGCCAGCTGCAGCTGCTGGCCAATCCCGATCTCCTGCAGGCCAATGGCCAAATAGAGCGCCCCTTCCAAAGACCCCTAAGTCCAAGCCAGGGCCGTCCCGAACCCAGGGAATCTCTGTGGCAAGGAATGGTGCTGCCGGATGGCCAGGGTGGCTACACCTTTGTGAGCGACTCCGATCTCAGCAGTGATAACGCCAAACGGGAGTGGCCTCTGATCAGCCTGGAGCCAGGCCTGAACCGCTGGCTGCAGAACCTTGATAAGCCGACCCAAGCCAAGTTGATTGGCTGTGCCAATCCTTGGGGGCCGTGGTTGCGGGCTTCGCGACTGGCACCGGATTAGCCCGTGGCCTGCAGTCGCAGCTGGTCGCGCAGGGGGTCTACGGCCTGAACTCGCAGTTGCAGCAGATCGCCTGGGGCCGAGCCGGCTGGGCACTCGGCCGCCAGGTCCATGGCCAGGGCATCAACGTGCACCAGCCCCAGCCGGTCCTGGGGCCGCAGCCAGCGCAGGAAAAAGGCCTGCCAATGCTCACTCCCGTGGGCCGCAAACCACACCTGCTGCCAGTGACGCTGGTCTTCCCGGCTGATCTGGATCCCCTGCCTGAGCGGACCGTCTAGGTCGGAGAGCAGGGCGGCCAGATCGGCGGCAACCATGGGCTGGCGAGCCTGTTGAATTGCCAGCAGTTGCCGCTGCGCCACTAGATCGGCGTAGCGGCGAATCGGCGAGGTGACTTGGACATAGGCCGGCAAGCCCAGGCTGAAATGGGGGCTGGGTTCCGTGCCGGTATGACCGCGGCTTAGGCAGCGCTTAATGGCGCAATGACGTACTGGGCCAGCCGGCAGGGCTGCCAGCTCGGCCTCCGGCGGCAAAGTAGCGGTTAGTTGGCTGCGATAGGGCAGGGCAAGAGCTTGGTCTTGGCCGAGGCCGGCTACAACCGCGCCCGCCAGAATCATCGCTTCGGCCACCATCAAGCGGGCGGGGCTGGGTTCGGTGATCTCAAGCTGGACAGCATCTCCCTGGGCCCGAATCCGACCCTCCGGCTGATCCAGCAGCAGGGCACCCTGGCGCACACGCCACTGGCGGCGGCGCAGCAGCAGGCCGTGCAGGTCGGCAAGATCGCGCTCCTGAGGCGGGGCTAGATCGATCAGGTCGTCGGCGTCGCCATAGCTGAGCCGGTAGGTGGGCTTAACCCAGCTGCGCTGCAAACCCGAAGCCGCAACAGCCCCATCGCCATCGAGTTCAACCCAGATGCTCCAGGCGGCACTGCGATGGCCGGCCCGCAGGCTCATCGGTCCGGTGGCAAGCGCCTCCGGGAACATCGGCAAAATTCCGGATGCCAGATACAGACTGCTGCCCCGCCGTCGTGCCTCTAAGTCGAGGGGCGAATCCAGCGCAATCAAGCGACCTGGATCCGCCACGTGGATCCAAATCTTCACCTGGCCAGCGGGGGTTGTTTCCAACGCCAAGCCGTCGTCTATGTCGCAGGTATCAGCGTCATCAATGGTGACGCTGCGCTGGCCGCTGAGGTCGAGACGCTCGGCATCGCCTGGGTGTTCAGTCTCAGCGCTAGCTAGCAGGCGTTCGGCATCAGCCAGTAGATCAGCAGAAAAACCTTGCTCCCAGACCGTGGCTCGTAGGGACGGCAAATTGTGGGCTTGCCACTGGCCCAGATCAACCAGCAGGTGGCGAATTGAACCCGTATCGGCCGTCACTTTGGCGGCCTGCAAAGCCTGACGTAGGGGGAGGGGTAGGGGAGTTGTGCACTCACCTCCAGCCCAATCAATCAATAGCTCAAGCTGCTGGCGCTGCTCAGCGCTGAGCAGTTGCAGATCAAGCGGCTGACGCTCGCGCAGCAGCTGCTGCCAGCGCATTTCAGCTTGCTCCTGAAGCACGCGCAGCCGGCGTTCTCGCCGCAGCCGGCGCAGATCCGCCAGGGGCCTGGCCTCAACGAGATTTTGACGCAGCCGAAACAGGGTCTGGGGACCAAGGCACCAGCGCCAGCAGGCAGCAACAGCTAGGCCATCCCGGCGCGAAGAGACCAGATCAACCCAGTCGCTCAGCTGCAATCCCTGAGCTTCAGCCTGCATCAGGATCCAAGCTGCCGCGAAATCGCTTCGAGCAGGCAGCACTGCCAGCAAGGCGTCGTCGCTGATCGACCAAGGGGCTTGGCTAAGGCGCTGGGGCGGGTTGCACTCGCCGGAAAATGCGCTGAGCAGCAAAAGTTGCCGCAGCGGCTGGATCTGCTGCCTAGCGCTGGTACCGATGGCTAACGAAGCCTTGTTTGAGGCCACAGCCAAAACAACAGCAAGCTGGGGACCGCGCTCATCGCCCAGTCCCACCAGATCGCCAACTTGGAAGGTTGCAGCCGCCAGGGGAGAGGCCTCAGCCTTCGGGATTCACAAAAGGCAGCAAGGCCACAATGCGGGCACGCTTAACAGCGTTAGTCAGGTCACGCTGCTGCTTGGCTGTCAGGCCAGTGAGCCGGCGGGGCAGGATCTTGCCGCGTTCAGTTATGAACTTCTTGAGCAGATCGACATCCTTGTAGTCGATCGGATCGCCAGGCTTGATTGGCGAAAGGCGCTTTTTGAAAAAAGAGCTGGACATGGATTACGAAGGCGAGTGGTGAATGAAGCTGGATCTGACCAGTACCTGACGGGGCTGGGGCAAATCAAGTTGAAACTGATGCTTGGGCGCCAATCTGAGGCCCAACCTGAATCACTTGATTTCCTTGTGAACCGTCGAGGAATTGCAGTGGGTACAGAACTTCTTCAGCTCGAGCCGTTCGGTGGTGTTACGGCGGTTCTTCTCAGTGGTGTACCGGGACACACCTGGAGAACGCTTTGCGGGGTTGGACCGGCATTCGGTGCACTCGAGAGTGATCACGATCCGGACGCCCTTGTTTTTAGCCATGAAGGACGTTGCGCCGCTGGAGCGATGCGAAAGGACAAGTTGACACCTTACCTGGCGGTAGTCCCACCCCCGGTTGATCCCTAAGATCAGCGATCAACACACCACGGGCTATGCGGGTCTCGCTCCAATGGCTGCAGGAGCTGGTGACGGGCCCCGAACAAGCCCTCACTCCGGGGCCCCTAGCCGAGCGTCTGTCTTTGGCTGGTTTTGAGGTAGACGCCATAGAAGACCTGGCCGCCCAGGCCGGCGGCGTAGTGGTGGGCTTCGTGCGTGAACGCCAGGCCCACCCCAACGCAGACAAGCTCAGCGTCTGTTTAGTAGATATCGGCGCAGCCGAAACCCTGCAGATCGTCTGCGGGGCAGCGAATGTACGGGCTGGAATCCATGTGCCCGTTGCCCTGGTGGGCGCCACCCTGCCGGCGGTCAACCTGACGATCAAGCCAGCCGAACTGCGCGGTGTGGCCAGCAGCGGCATGATCTGCTCCCTTGCCGAGCTTGGCCAGGCGGCAGATGGGGAAGGAATCGCCATCCTTGATGAGCTGCTGGAGCAGGTGCCCCCCCTGGGCGCAGCGGTGGGACCAAGCCTGGGGCTTGATGACCAGGTTTTGGAGCTGGCGATCACCGCCAACCGACCTGATGGCCTCTCGATGCAAGGCATCGCCAGGGAGGTGGCGGCCCTGGTGGGCGGCCAGACCCAGATAAAGGCTCCTGAAATTGCCGCACCAAGCCAGCAGCTGCCTCTTTCCGCCAGCGACCGGGCCGCAGTTGAGGCTGGGGGGCTATTCAGCATCACAGCCCTCGACGGGCTGAAGGTCGCCCCATCGCCCCTCTGGCTGCAACAGCGCCTGCAGAAGGCCGGCATACGCCCTATCAACAACATTGTTGACATCACCAACTTGGTGATGCTCGAGACGGGACAACCCCTGCACGCCTTCGACAGCAAGCGCCTAGCTGTAATCAATGGCGACAGCGAGCCCCAGCTGGCCAGCCTGGGGCTACGGCAGGCCCTCGCTGGTGAGGAATTCACCAGCCTGGACGCTACGGAACACAAACTCAGCCCCGAAGCCCTTGTGGTTACTTACAGCAACCGCCCCATCGCCCTGGCTGGCGTGATGGGTGGTGCGGATGAAGCCGTTAATGAAGCCACCACTTCCATCTGGCTTGAGGCTGCTGTATTTGCTCCCCAGGCGGTGCGCCGCTCCGCCCGCAGCGTTGGCTTACGCACTGAAGCAAGCAGCCGTTTTGAGAAGGGGTTGCCCAGGGAGGCCACCCTCGCTGCAGCAGATCGGGCCGTGGCCCTGCTTAAGCAACATTGCGCTGCCAAGGTTTCGGGCCGCTGGCTGCATCAACGAGACGAGCAACCAATCGAGCCATTGCAACTGAGGCGCGACGCCCTGCACAATTTGCTCGGACCTGTCCAAGACGGCGAAGGCTATTCAGACCTAAGTGACGACAGGATCGTCCAGACCTTGAGCGCCCTCGGTTGCCAGCTGACAGAAGAGCTAGATGGCGAAGGTTGGCGCGTCAGCGTGCCCCCCTCGCGGTTGATGGATCTGCAGCGGGAAGTTGACCTAATCGAGGAGGTGGCCCGTCTGGTTGGCTACGACCACTTCGCCTGCCACCTACCCGACCCACTGGAGCCTGGGGGCCTAACTCCAGCCCAGCAGGTGGAGCGCCGCCTGCGCCGTCAACTGTGCGCTGCCGGGCTGCAGGAGGCCTGCAGCTTTTCCCTGGTGCCGGCAGCAGCTGGGCGCATACCCCTGGCTAATCCCCTGCTAGCTGATTACGGATACCTGCGCGACAACCTGCATGGCGAGTTGCTCGCCGCTGCACGCCGCAACTTGCAAAGTGGGCAGCCAGGTTTCTGGGCTTTTGAGATCGGCCAGGTGTTCAGCAGCGATGCCGCCAGGTCTGATCGCCAGTTGCTGGCTGGCGTTATCTGTGGAGAACGGCGGGGTGAGCGCTGGAGCAGCAGTGGCAAACCCCAGCCCCCCAGCTATCACCAGGCCCGCGGCCTGCTGCAGCAAGCCCTGGTGTCACTGGCGATTCCAATCGAAGATCGCCCCCTTAGCCAGCACCCGTTGCTGCACCCGGGCCGAGCTGCCCAGCTTGTAATAGAAGGGCGGCCCCAAGGCTGGTTTGGCCAGCTGCACCCGGAGCAGGCCGAAAAGCTCGACCTGCCGCAAACAAGCATCATCTTCGAGCTCGAACTCGATGCCTTGCTCATCGCCGCCACCCGCCGCAACCGCTGGCAGCCAGCCTTTGCCCCCTATGCCACCGTTCCCGCTTCGGAGCGAGATCTGGCCGTAGTGGTGCCAGCCAGCACGAATTCTGCTGAGCTGCTTCAGGTGATTCGCAAGGCAGGCAAGCCGCTGCTGGAACACGCGGAATTGGTAGACCGCTACGAAGGCGGTCAACTTGCTGCAGGCCAGTGCAGTCAAGCCTTTCGGCTGCGCTACCGCGATGCCAGCCGCACCCTCACCGATGAAGAGGTGGAAGCAGCCCACTCCTCGATCCGGGCAGCCCTGGAAAAGCAGCTGGGCGCCCTGTTGCGCAGCTGATATCTGGGCTGCAGGTCCACCCCTACTCCTGCTCCGCTGCCTCGGGCTGCGGGGTTGGGATGCCAGCTCCGATACGGCTCATAACGGTCAATGTCTCTACGTGGCTTGTTTGGGGGAAAAAGTCGATCGGCTGAACGCTCTCCAAGCGATAACTGCCGCCGCCAACCAGCAGAGCCAGGTCCCGGGCCAAGGTGGCGGGGTCGCAACTGAGGTAGAGCAGGTGGGCGGGGGGGCGTTCGATGATCGCCTGCAGGGTGGCGGGCTCCAGTCCCTTGCGGGGGGGATCGAGAAAGACCGCATCGCAGTGAACCAGGTGCTCGGCCAGGCACTCGGCCACCACTCCGGTCTCAAAGGTGGCTGATTCACTTAGGCCGTTTTCGCGGGCATTGGCCTTGGCCTGGTGCACGGCCTCGGGGCTTAGTTCAATGCCGTGAACGTGCCAGCCCGCCGCCGCCACCGGCAAGCTGTAGGTGCCAATGCCGCAGTAGGCATCAACCATCACGCCAGGCGCAGAGCCCGCCAGCGCGGCAAGCACCAGGGGCACAATTCGTTCAGCCTGCCTGGTATGGACCTGGAAAAAAGTGTCTGCCGCAATGCGCAGCTCCAGGTCGCAGAAACGCTCCTGCACCCAGCTACGGCCGACCACCACGCGTGTCTCGGGCCCCATCAGGGTGTTGGTGGCTAGAGGTTGCAGGTTCAGGCAGACCCCCACAAGTTCTGGCCAGCGGTGCATCCATTGGGCGGCCAGGATCTCGATGCCCTCCAGGTCTGGGGTGCTGCTTACCAGGGTGATCAGCAACTCGCCGGTATAGCTACCGATTCGCAGGGCCAGATGGCGCAGGCCGCCCCCCTCGCGGCAGTCCCGATCAACGGGCCAGTCGCTGGTCTCAAGATCAGATTTAAGCGGTGCGATCAAGGCGTCCAGGCGCGGATCAAGCACCGGGCAGCGGTTCATATTGACAATCTTGTGGGTGCCAGGGCGATAAAAGCCGGCCCGCAACCGCCCGTCCTCGCAGCGCTCCAGCGGGATAATCGCCCTGTTGCGATAGCCGAGCCCTTCTGGTGCTGCCATTAAGGGCGCAACATCCGTATCAAGGTGGGCAATACGGCGCAGGGCATCAACGACTTTTTGGTGCTTCCAGTGCTGCTGCGCCGAGTCATCGAGGTGCTGCAAGCTGCACCCACCACAATCCTCAGCAAGGATGCAAGGAGGTCGTCGCCGCTCCGGTGCCGGCTGAAGCACCTGTTGCAGCTCAGCCAGCCAGTGGCGACGGGCCTTATGGGTGAGGCGTACCTTCGCCTGCTCCCCAGGCAGGGCACCAGCTACAAACAGGACCCGATCTGCCAGACGGGCCACGCCCTGCCCGTCATGGGATAGGCCGGTGATGTCCACCGTCACGGTCATGCCGGTGGACAGCTCGGCGCCACCGCTCATGTCACCACCCGCGCCGTTGCCAAAGCTTTTAGTGCCCACGCCCGCCTACCAATCCTTCACCCTACGCCGTGCAAAGGGGCGTTACACCTTGCGGCGGTGCACGTTGATCTTGCTGCGGAGTCGATACAGTGATGGGCGCGTGTGGTCGCTGCGATGAGCGTCGTTCGGGATCTGATCCTTCAGGCTGATGATCAGCTGCGGTATCCCAGTGGCGGCGAGTTGCGCTCCATGGTGGAGTACCTCAGCCGGGGAGCCGAAAGGCTGGCGGTTGTGCGGCTTCTTACCGACAACGAGAAAAAGATTGTTGATGAGTCGGCCAAGCAGCTCTTCCAGCGCAACCCCGACTACGTGGCCCCTGGTGGCAATGCCTACGGCCAGAAGCAGCGTGCCCAGTGCCTGCGCGACTACAGCTGGTATCTGCGCCTGGTGACCTACGGCGTTCTCGCCGGGAGTACCGAGATGATTCAACAGATTGGCCTGGTCGGTGCCCGTGAGATGTACAACAGCCTCGGCGTACCCATGCCAGGCATGGTGGACGCAATGCGCACCATGAAGGAGGCCTCGCTAGCCCTGCTGAGCACAGACCAGGCTTCCCTTGCGGGCCCTTACTTCGACTTCCTGATCCAGGGCATGCAAACCAGCACCTGATTCAGATCCTCCAACCAGCACCAAGACCCAGAGGAGCATTTGTCTCTTCTGGGTCTTTTTATTGGACTATTAATGCGTCCCGACTGGAATACAAGAGAATCATTTGCAGCCGTACACGGATTGAACGGCAGGGCATTTTTCACGTTTTGATCTCCACCGGCGAGAGCCGCGCCTCGCCCAGCTCAGCTATCTAAAATCTCATCTAAGACGCGACAAGGGTCTATTGCTAAATCCATTATGAGATGGCTGATCATCGCGTTCACCAGCCGCTCGACCTCCTCCTCAACCAGCAAGCCCCTGGGCTACGGCAAGGGTCATGCATGGCCTAAAGAGCTTGCGTACCTGTGTATGACACAGTAACGCAAGACTGCCGACCCAGACGCTGCAACTACTCTGAAGCCAGCCGGGCCATCTGGACCAGCTCACTTCAGGTGACTGGACAAGTTGATATGGCCATTTTCTGGCCACACCAACAAAGGACCAATAGGCGGGCCATCCATAGGGCATACAGACAGAAACACGGAAAAATTTGAAATCAAACCAACAAAGCATCAGCCGCTAGGGGAAGACGCCTGCGTAAAAGTGTCGCAGAAGTCTCGACAAAGACTCATTAATGGTCTTATGACAAGACAAAGCAAATCGAGCCAAGAATATACTTTCGCAAACGTCTCGACTAAGGCTTTTCGCAAGACCAATATTAAATCTCAGATGAGATGAGATAAATCGTTCGCTGTCGCGTATTTGCCTATTCAAACTGTTGGGGCTTGCTCAAACGAGGGGGCTGAAGAGCCCACAACCAAATATCAGACCATTGGTCTCATTCAATAATTACTCCAAGACCCATCACGAGTCCCAGCCAAGAACTTCCATACAGACTTATTCGTTGCGGTACAGCTCTTTCAGCAACTGGTAAGCCTCGTTTAGGCGCCGCATGGTATCTTCCGTGCCGCCAGAGTCGGGGTGATGGCTCATCGCCAACTCGCGGTAAGCCTCCCGTATCTGTCGCAGGGTGAGACGCTGGCCCGGCGCCGTTGGCAGCTGCAGCAGCTTCAAGGCTCCGTGCAGAGTCATGGTGTGTTCCAATGTCTGGAACGAGCTGCCTTTACGTCGCTTGCGGAAACGATGTACAAAGCGCCTGATCAGCGTTGGCAAGCGAAGTTCCAGGGTTGAAGTGCTGAAGGGATCCTCCAGCAAACCTGCCATCACCATGACTCTTTCGAATGTTGCGGGTTCCCTGCCCCAGCTGGGAGCCGTATTGGCCACCACCTCGCAGGCAAGCGACCAAGTAAAAGGGCGACCCTCACTCTGATCACTTTGGGCCCAAATGTCCTGGGCCAACCACACCATTGCGGCTTCTAGTACCGCCTCATTAGCAACCTTGCCATAGAGCTCAAGCCAGTGGTCCCGGGCTTTAGCCAGGGAGCGTTCGAGCACATCACCGCCTATATGGGGTAGGGGTTCCTGCGCCAAATCCATGGGTTGGCGTAGGGGCTGGAGACTGCGCTTGAGCTGATCAGATTGGCGCCTCACAAAGCCAGGTAAGTCAATGCCGCTCTGACGAGGGCGCACTTCCGCTGCCATCGACGCATCAACATCGAAGTTGAAGGCAAATTCAGGATCCGCTGATTCGCGATCCAGGCACAAGTCTCCACCGGAGCCCCGGGTCATCAGCACCAACGCCCCCTGCTCGTTGAAGGTTGATTCCAGGCTCGTTTGTACGCTCAGAAATTCATCAGGCTGATGATCGCTGCCGTATGCAAGAACAGAGGTATCAGCTTCCTCACTATTTGGGAAGATCTCTTGTAGCAGACGCTCCAAAATATCTCCACGACTGCGAATGCCCCACTCCGCCCGCAGCGCATCAATTTTATCGAGCAAATCGACAGGCAGCTCCAGACTGAAGCGACGACGATTGGGGTCCGCCGGCTTAGCCATGCCTAACGGCCCATAAGGCCGCGCATCATTTCCTGCTGCGCTTCTAGGGCCTGCTGGTAGCGATCAACCAAGGTTTGGTTCCCAGGTGTTGAAGTCTGGCTGGGGGAATAACGCGGCTGAGAGACTGGCGGTGGGGGCGGTGGATTTGATCTAAGGGGGGGCAGGCTGGGGAAGCGGGGCTGCAGCACCAAAGGGGTCATCTCTACTGATCTATCCTGACCCTCACCATCTTGATCCGGAATCGCAGGCAGGGACTGGGGGGGCGTCAGCGCCGCGGGGCTGGCTGTGTTGCGAGCCAGCTCGAATAAGCGCTCTCGCTCTTTGACCATGGCGACCTGACTGGCAGGCACAATGCTGAGCAGGTGCCCAGGGGTGGCATCAGCTGGATATACCAAGCTGATCCGAACTGGGTTGGATACACCTCCCTGAAGATTCAAGGTAGTGAGGGGCAAGCTTTGGCCAGAGCGCATGCCAACGTGCATTTCTTGAAGCCCTTCCTCGGTGCGTACCTGCAGTGATCCCCTGAAGGCAGTGAAAGGTTTACCACTTCCTGAGGCGGTGGGATGACTGAGAACTAGCTCATAGGGGCCAGCCCCCTTGAGATTCAGATCAACATCAAATCGAACCCCGTAGGTGCCGACATTGTCTAGAGATGAATCCACCATGCGGCTGACAAGGGGGTTTACCTGCACCTCGCGGGTACCAAAATTGTGGCGATTAGTGCTCGTTAGCGGAACGTGTAATGGGCCTTGCTGGGCAAGGTTGTGGCTGAGGCTGGCCTGATAGGCATCTCCAATGGCAACTCCCCCGACGCGGGAAAAAATGCGCCGGCCTTTGATATCAGCAATACGGTTCAAATAGACCCGGCCCGGAGCAAGCCGGCCCCGATCCAAAACAGAGATTAAATCCCAATCACTATTGGGGTCCTTGGCAGCAACAACAGCCATCTGAAAAGGGCCGTCACTGCGGCCTTTGAGCAGTGCATTGGCAATGCCAAGCGCAGGCAGCTGAGTCTGAAATAGGACAATCCGGCTGCGAGCAGGAATTGTGATTGCCTGATTGAGTTTTGGATCTAGGCGACCGCGCAGCACCTGCACAGCGGTTGCATCTCCAGGGCCGGTATTCCAAGGGCGAGGACCTAGAGGTCTAACTCCCATTTTGTGATTGATAAGGTAAGGCGCCTCAAAACTGTTCCGCACTGCACCGTTTTCAAAGCGGATGTGGACTGCCCGAAGGCCGGGATTGATCAGAATCAGCCCCAGAGTGAGTTCCGGACGCCTGGCAGAGGGAGATAGCTGGCGGCGGTTGGGTGGGAAATACTTGTGGTGCATGTGCACACCAAAATCACCGTTGAAGGTGAATTCGGCATTACGCAATGGCTGGCCAGTCTCTTCGGCGTAGGCGTGTCCAGGTGCTGTGTTGATCAGGATTCCGGGGCCTTCCACCTCCTCAGGCTGGTTCGAATGCAGAACCGGCACCTTGTTGAAGGTGCCGTTTAGGGGACGGGCCTGTTGTCCCGCCATAAGGGCTACGTAAGCGGCCGCTGGCAGCGTCTGCAACAGACCGAGGGGAACACCCAAGGCAGTTGCTATCAGCAGTTTGATCGGCCGCAACGGAAATCTGGAAATCAGGGTGTTGGGATTGAGTGCAATGGCCCCGACTGCACAAGGGTAGGACCGGCAGTCGGTTGCAAACCCAGATTGAGAGCTCGTACAGGGGCTTGGAATGGAACTGAGCGAAGGGTGTTTCAGGGCCATCGCTGGAGGAGAAACACGACACTCGGCAAGCCCGTCAGGCTCGCTAGAACCTTAATGACCTCTCCCACTTTCTCATGCTTCCCCACTTGGGCTGCTGTGGCAGCGTTGATGACGGCGGCGCTAGTAGCTGGAGGCGTCATCAAGAGCGCAAGCTGCGCATGCTGCAATTCTGGCGGGACGGGGTGGAACGCCAGCTGGCAGCTGTGAATGCTTCGATCAGCACGCTGGAGCGACAGATGGAGCGGGATGGGACCTCGGCTGGCAGCTGAGAGTTGGGAACGCGTCTGCTTTAAGGAGGGCGGAGCGCAGCTGTGCCAGGCCCTGCTTAAGTCTTCGCTGCACCGTCATCGGACTCACCTGCAGCAGGGCTGCCGTGCGCCGGTAGCTCCAGCCCGAGAGCACGACCTTCTGGATTACGCGACGTAGTCCGGGCTCAAGGCAAGCAAGTTGCTGACGCACTTCAGCCCCTTGATGGTCCCAGTCATCGGCGCCAGTGATTTCAGACTCCCAAAGCCTGACTCCTTCATCACCTTGCAGCCTGGTTTCCTCGTAGCCGGTCTGCAGGTCCAGAGGCCTGGCCAAAGCTTGACCACGCAGCAATTCTTGCCATTGGTCGAGGTTGAGCTGCAGAGCCAGGCGCAGATCATCGCAGCTGGGCTCCTGCCCGTGGTCACTGCTCCAGCTGGCCTTCAATTGACGCAGCTTGTCGTGTAGCTCCATCTGCCGGCGAGGCAACCGCACGGCCGATGCCGAATCGCGCAGGTAATGCAGGATGGCGCCACGGATGTGGGGTCTAGCAAAGGCCTCGAAAGGAGTTGCTGTTTGCGGTTTATAGAGCTCGGCGGCTCTTAGCAGGCCCATCAGTCCCACCTGAACCAGATCGTCGAGGGGCTCGGGACAGCGGCGGCAGTAGTGCAAAGCGATTGGGGTCACCAGAGCGCGGTACTGGTTGACCCGCTGGTTGCGTTGTTGGAGGGCGCGGCGGCAGAGGGGTTTGGTTTTGATCGATTGGGTCATGGACTGAAGTTGGGTTGGCAGGGTGTTCGTTCCCTTCCTTTCCAAACAGCCGTGGCGAGGCCCTAGGGCGCAACCGAAAAATTACTGAATGTCGTTCACAGGCTCACGTCGGGGGCAGCGGCAACCGCCTGCAGTAGGGCCCAAGGGCCCTCTCGCTCCAGTAGCTCGAGATCGGAACTTTCCGTGGCCAGTAAATAGCCAGCAAAGGCAAGGGCATTGAGGCTGAAGCCAGCGCAATGTTCCTGGGTGCGCCGCACGGTGAGCAGCCAGTTGTCGTCGAAGAGCAGGTTGTACGGATGCCTGGGCTGGGGGTCCTGGCACGGATGGCCCAAGCCCAGCTGCTCGGCATGCTCCAGGTACAGGGCAGCTAGATCCCTACCCCCGAGGGCATCTTTGCGGCGACTCAGCCGATAGGCCCAGGGCCAGGGCCGCTCGTCCCTATCCAGCTGAGCTTGGATTGCCGCAGCCAGGGGCGTGCTGGCTTCTCCAGCTCGGCGGGGCAGCAGCTGCAGATGCCGGTGGGGCTGGCTGGCGCCGGAGGCGGCACAACTGTTGAAGAACCACAGCCCACCTGTGTCCCTGGCCAGGAAAGAGACCCCGCGCCAGTCATCCGCAGAAAGCCAGCCGGATTGCGGCTGCCAGGAGTCCGTGATCAGCAGCAGATGGCCCGCCTGCACTGGATATTTGTTGAGCAGCACCACATGGCCGCTGCTGAGCCTTTCCACTTCCAGGGCTTGCTCCCAGGGCAAAAAGGGATTGGGCTTGGGGCCACCCCGGCGTAGGTGTTTGGGGGTGGTGCTCAGCAAACGCCGCAACACAAATGGCTGCTGCTGCGGAGCGGCCAGTACCTCGGTAGCTAGCGGAACCAGGGAGCCGCTGGCCTCCGCCTGGCTGGATAACTGCAGCGCCAGCTGCCAGATGCGTTCAGCTCGCACCAGCCTTGAGGCGGGCCAGGGATGCTCCCTGGTAGTAGTGACCAAGAATCTGGTTGTAGCGATAGCCCTGCTTAGCCAGATCCTGGGCGCCGTGCTGGCTCATGCTTGCGCCGAGATGGCCATGGGCTTCCAGGGATATCTGGCGGTTTGCGGCATAAAGACTTTCCACGATGGCGCCCTGATAGCTGAGGATCATGCCGGCGGTGCTAGCGGCAGCCTGGCGGGTGCGTTCGTTGCTGCTGGAGAGGCCCTTGTAGGCCTGCCAGCGGGTTGTGTCACCAAGATGCCAGTGACGGTTGGCTGGGCGAGCCATGTGGGCGAGGGCATAGGAGCGGGCGGCTACGGCCTGGGCCCGCAGAGCCTCTAGCGACCAGCTGCTAGGCATCTCAGCTCCAACCACGGCACCGATGTAGGTCTCGAGACCAACGTGATTGACCACCCTGAGCGCGCCACTCTCCGGTATCAGACGCAGGCGACCTCCATAGGGGCGGCCGTTAACCAGTAGGGAGCTCCCACTGGTCTGTAGCCAGGCCTCTGGGCCCTGGAGCCAGAGTTCACTGAGGTTCACCGAACTGCCAGCGCCGCCCTGTTGGAGCAGCTGGCCATCTCGGCTGACCACCTGCCAGGCTCCGCTGGCGGAGAGATCGGGCTTGGAACCGGCGCCGAGCAGGGCGACGCGGATTTCTAGATCGACTCCCGGACCCGCATCGGGCTCAACCAGGCCGAGGCTGGCATTGGCAGGGGCATTTGCTTGAGGTGTGGCCCGGCGCGCCTCGAGACGGCGCAATTGCTCAGCTGCGCTAGTGGTGTCTTGCGCCGGGGGCGGCGTAACAATAAGGGCATCCAGCAACTCGCCCTGGGCGGCCCCATAGGGTCGGGGAGCCAGGCCCTGGGCCGCAAATCCCACCGCCACGGCCACAACAGCCATGGGGCCAGCCAGCATCAGTCTGTGGCTGAAGAGACCATGGAGGCGTAGATCTCTTTTTTGGAGTAGTTCTCTGGTCTGAAGTAGGCCCTGATTCAGGCGCAGGCGACCAGGGAAGCCCAGGACTCGGCTCCGGAGCCATCTGCCTGCACCCACAATGTGCCGTTCCAAAGGAGATGACCCGAACCGCTAAGTCGGATCATGCCCGAAGAAGAGCTTTCGCACACCATCCCCCCCGGCCGCGGCGAGCACTGCCAACCCACCACGGAGCTGCGGCCTAGGCGATCGAGCCAAAAAGGGGCAACCAGCGCGTGGGCAGATCCAGTTACCGGATCCTCATCAATGCCAAGGCCGGGAGCGAAGAAACGCAGCTGGTAGTCGGCTGGCCGTCCAAGCACGCAGGGACGGTCGTTTATCGATCCGGTATCGATGGCCTGCATCAACACCAAGCCGGCCCGATCAGGACCCTCTAATTCCGCAGCCAGGCCAGGCAACTGGGCCAGCGCGACCTCTGGCGTTAGCAAGGCCACCCGATAACCGAGGCCTGAGCTCCAGTAGGCCAGGGGTGAGGCTCCTAGGCGTTTATGCAGCAACCGGATCAGCGCTGGCGCTGGCTCGGTCGGCAGCAGACCGGCGCTGGGCAGCACCAGCTGCCCAGCGCTACCGCTGGCATCAAGGGCTACCGCCAGGGGGCCGCTGCGGGTAACCAGCTCCAACCCCTGCCCTGGCGCCAGCTGCTGCCAGTGGCCCAAGGCCAGCAGGGCGGCAAGGGTGGCATGGCCGCAGAGGGGGACTTCGCAGCTGGGGGTGAACCAGCGCAGGGTCCAGCGGCCCTGCTGCTGCAGCAAGAAAGCCGTCTCAGACTGGTTGAGACTGCGGGCAATGGCCTGCAGGGCAACATCGCCCAAGGGCTGGTCTAGATGCACCACGGCCGCACCGTTGCCGCAACAAGGTTCATCAGCAAAGGCCTCAACCAGCACAGCTGGCCGGGCGACAAGGGGCACGACGGCAGAGCCCGGCAAGCTCATGATTGCTGCCACTCGGGCCGCAGATCTCGCTCCATCAGAGCCTTGACGGCGGCTGCAGGGGTGCTGTGGCCTTCGAGCACCAGCACAACCTGCTCGCAGATCGGCAGATGCCAGCCTTTGCGGCTGGCAAGCTGCAGGGCCGCTCTGGCCGTGCGAGGACCCTCAACGGTTGCTGAGATGCGCTCGCTTGCCTGCTGTTCGCTGCAGCCCTCGGCCAGAAGCACGCCACAGCGATAGTTGCGGCTGAGGCTGCTGTTAGCAGTCGCCAACAGATCACCCAAGCCAGCCAGGCCGTAGAGAGTGCTGGTGGCACCGCCCAAACCCTCCAACACCACGCCAATCTCGGCTAAGCCCCGGCAGAGCAGGGAGGCCTTGGCGTTTGCACCTAGCGCCAGACCATCGGAGATGCCTGCCGCCACGGCCATCACGTTTTTGAGGGCCCCTGCAGCCTCGGTGCCGATCGGATCGGTGTTTGTGTAGAGGCGCAGCGAGGTGTCGCTGAGCTGTTGCTGAAAGCGACGGGCTAGATCCTGATCCGCAGCTGCGATCACGCTGGCCGCGGGTAGTCCTTGGCGCACCTCGGTTGCCAGATTCGGCCCACTCAGCACCAGCAAGGGGGCCTCCGCCAACTGATTTGACCAGAGCTGGGTGGCAGTTGCCAGCAGCTGGAGATCCAACCCCTTGCTGCAACTCAATAGGGGCAGTCCGGTGGGCCAATGGGGAGCCAGCTGCTCAGCCAGGGGCTGGACCCCTGCCATGGCTACCGCCGAAACCACCAGATCCTGATTAGCCAGCAGGTCCACCGGACTGGTGCCAGATCGCCGGGACCAACCCGTGACGATGTGACCTTGCTGACCCCAGCGCTCAAGCAGGGTTTGCCCCCAAGCCCCCAGGCCCAACACGGCAATGCGAATGCCCATCGACTCCGAAGCAGCAGGCAGGTAGGCACTGCCATCATGAGACAAGCCCATGGCTGCGGCTTCAGCTCTGGGATTTTGTGGCAATGAGCTCAGCTTCGCCCTGGCAGGACTGGCACGGCACTGGCCTTGTGGTGGGGTGTGGCGGCATCGGCCAGGCCCTGCTCCAGGAGCTGGCCAGCATCGCCCCAGGGCTGCAGCTTGTGGGAGCCTCACGCCAGGACTGGCGCTTGCCAAAGGATCCCCTATGGGGCGATGTCGAGTTTTTAGCGCTGGATCTCACCGACGACTCCAGCCTCTCGGCGTTGGCAGCGAGCCTGGAGAATCGCCCCCCCCTGCGGCTGGTGATCAACACGGCCGGCCTGCTGCATGGGCCCCTGCTTCAACCGGAAAAGCGGCTCAGCCAGGTGAATCGCCAGGCCCTAGAGCGCAGCTTTGCGGTGAATGCCTTTGCGCCCCTTTTACTGGCCCAGGCGATCGAATCCCTGCTCAGCCCCGCAGACCCATTTCATTTCGCCAGCCTTTCGGCCCGGGTGGGAAGCATTGGCGATAACCAACTCGGTGGCTGGTACGCCTACCGGGCCGCCAAGGCTGCCCAAAATCAGATGCTGCGCACCCTGGCCCTGGAATGGGCTCGCAGAAAGCCCAAGGGGTGTGTGAGCCTGCTGCACCCCGGAACCACGGCCACGGGCCTCTCCGCTCCCTTCCAGGCCGGTGTGCCGCCAGATCGGTTGTTCAGCCCAGAGCGCGCTGCTCGACAGCTGCTCAACGTATTGGCGCTGCTTGGGCCGCAACAGACTGGGCAGTTCTGGGCCTGGGATGGCCAGCAAATCGCCTGGTAGCTCTGAAATCAAGCAGCGTTTGCTTGCAGGATTGCTAGGGAAATCACCTCCAAAGCGGAGTCCTCCGTGGCCTCCAGGCACACCGGTGGTGCCATGCCGTCCTCGTAGGCCTCAAGCCAACGCGGCGCGCAGACACACCAATGGTCTCCAGGCTTGAGACCGGGGAAGCCGTAGGCGGGCGCCGGGGTACTTAGGTCGTTTCCCTGGGCCTGGCTGTAGCGCAAGAAGGCATCGCTAACGACGCAGCAGACGCTGTGACGTCCCAGGTCGGAGGCATTGGTGCGGCAATGACCGTCGCGGAACCAACCTGTCATTGGTTGGCAGCCGCACACCACCAAGGGTTCACCCAGCACATTTAGCGAAGCGGGGGCAGGCTGGCTGAAATCGCTCATGGGAACCGGGGAAAATTGGGATAGCTCCAGTCTGGCCAGGCAGTTCGGAGCTTGCAGCACTGGTCTGAGCACAGGCTTCAGAGCTATGCGAAAGGCAACACACCCGCACAAAGTTGGGCTGGGTAGTTGACGGATTCCGGGGGGGAGGCGTTAAAGGTCGATGAGCGCGTTCACCTTGTCTTTCAGCGCGGCCCCCTTCATGAGCTGGGAATTCTCCGAAGACGCGGCCTTTCTGGCCCTCTGCGACGCGTACAAAGAAAGCGGTGAACCCTCCGCCATGGAATTCCTCGCCCACGGCGAAGGAGCTTTCCATTTCCAGGAACTCACCCAGAACGCCGCCGGCGAAGGCATCGACCTGAGCGACTCCTCCAACCTGGAGGAGTTTCAGCAGGAGGTGATCGACGCCCTCGAAGAGCTGTGCAGCTAGAGCTCAGGAGTAGAAAAAAGCAATCTCCTTAGCTTTCAAACCATCCCAACCGGCGGCCTTAAGCCGCTCATCAAGGCTGGCTTGGTCGAAATGCTTCGAGCCTGTCTTGACGATGCGATTGCGCATCGATTTTTTGACGCCGCTGCGGGCCCGCTGGCTTTCAAGGTCCATTACCTCCGTGTAGAGAGCGATCATCTCGGCGGGGATTGGGGTGCCATCAAGGTCGATGCCCGAGGCGATTGCGGCATCAACGCCGCCTGGACCGGCAATGGCCATAGCCGTTTTGCAAGGTGATTGACCAGGCTAGAAGCCGCCGCCCCCCTGCTCAGGCTGAGAAGTAACGGGCTTGGCTATGGAGGGCCACCAGGGCAGTGGTGCTCTGCTCTGGTTCGAGTTGGTCGCTCTCATCCATCGAAAGACCAATCCGCTCGGCACCGAGCCAGGCGAGCTGCTGGCGGGAGTCGGCCACGTTTGGGCAGGCGGGGTAGCCAAAGGAGTAGCGGCTACCCCGATAGCGCTGGGCCAGCACGTCGCGCAGCGGCATCGCGGCCGGATCAGCAAAGCCAAGCTCACGCCTGATGCGCGCATGCACCCATTCGGCCAAAGCCTCAGCCATCTGGACCCCAAGTCCATGGAAATAGAGGTAATCGGTGTATTGATCGGCTTTAAAAAGCTGCTGGGCAAAGCTGGTGGCGCCTTCGCCCATAGTTACGGCCTGCATCGGCAACACATCGGTTGGCAGCAAAGAGCCATCGGCTGCAATTGCGAGATCTCGGTAAAAATCAGCGATGCAATAGCGGTTGCCTGAGCGCTGGCGGGGCAGTTCAAAGAGTCCTAATTGTTGCTGGCGCTTAGCTGGGTCAAACAAGACCACGGCGTTGCCACTACGGCCGCAAGGGAAATAGCCGTAGGCCACCCGCGGCGACAGGAGGCCCTCCTCGAGACAGCGACCCATCCAGTGCTGCAGAACAGGCTCCGCCTTCTCGGCCAGCATTGCTTCGTAGTCTTCGCGGCTCTGCTGCTGGGTCTTACGCAGCTGCCACTGGCCCGCAAATAGGGCGTTGCGATCTAGGTAAGCAAATACTTCCTGCAGGTCGATCTCCTGCTCTGTCAAAACCTGGCTGCCCCAAAAAGGTGGCTCAAGGGCGCTCTCCTCGGCCACAGCCGTAGAGCGCTGATCATTTGAGCTCTGATCATTTAGTTCCGAGCTGGGAGTGGCTTCTGGGGTGGAAATAGCTGCTACTTCAATCGCCGCATCAGCCTTGGCAGGCTCTTCTGCGGAGGACTGAGGGGAGGTGATGCCAAGCCCCTCCGGAATCGTTCCAAGGAAACCCTGCAGGTCATCCCAATCACCAGCGGCCTTTGCCTCCATCAGGGCGTCCATGAAACGCAAGTCGGCAAATGCGTCGCGGCCGTAGATAACTTGACCTTGATAGGCGGCCCGACAATCGCCATTTACAAACCTAGGCGTAAGTGCTGCTCCGCCAAGTATTACCGGTACGGCGATGCCAGCCTGATTAAAGGCTTCCAGATTGTCTTTCATGAAGGCCGTCGATTTCACAAGTAGACCGCTCATGGCAATGCAGTCTGCTTGATGCTTCTGCTGGGCATCGATAATGGCCTCGCAGCTCTGCTTGATGCCTAGATTGACAACCTCATAACCATTATTAGTGAGAATAATATCTACAAGATTTTTACCTATATCATGCACGTCACCTTTAACAGTGGCGATCAGGAATTTACCCTTGGCCGAGCTTTCTCCCTCGGCCGTTTCCATGTAGGGCTCAAGATGGGCTACCGCCGCCTTCATGGTTTCGGCGCTCTGTAGTACGAAGGGCAATTGCATCTGGCCGGAGCCGAAGAGTTCGCCCACCACCTTCATGCCGTCGAGCAAAAAGGTATTAATGATCTGCAGGGGCGGGTAATTGGCAAGCGCTTCGTTTAGGGAGGCATCAAGCCCGATGCGCTCACCATCAATGATGTGCTGCTTGAGACGCTCCTCCACCTTCAGGTCGGCTAGGGAGGGGCCTGAGGCCCTGGCCTCTTTGGCGCTCACCCCTTCAAACAAGGTGGTGAGCACGGTGAGCGGGTCGTAGCTGCAAATAGCACCCGGCTCATTGGTCTCGAAGCGGCGCCGGTCGTAGATCAGATCGCGGCACACCTGCTGATGCTCTGGACTGATCTTTGCCAGGGGCAGGATCTTGGCAGGGCTAATGATCGCCGCATCCATGCCGGCTTCGCAGCAGTCGTGCAGAAACACCGAATTGAGCACAATCCTGGCAGCCGGCGATAGACCGAAACTCACGTTGCTGACGCCCAGAACCACATGCACCCCTGGTAAGTCGATGCGAATGCGGCGGATTGCCTCAATCGTGGCCGCACCATTGAGCCGATCTTCCTCAATACCCGTGGATATAGGTAGGGCTAGGGGGTCGTAGAAAATCTCGTGAGCAGGAATACCAAACTCAACCGCATCCCGGTAGGCGCGCTGGGCAATAGAAAACTTGCGCTCGGCTGTGCGTGCCATGCCCTCTTCATCGATTGTGCCAACGACCACCCCGGCGCCATAGGCCTTGGCCAGCTCCAGCACCTTGAAGAAACGCTCATCCCCATCTTCGTAGTTGGTGGAATTGAGGATGCATTTACCACCGGACACCTTGAGCCCGGCCTCCATCTTCTGCCACTCGGTGGAGTCAAGCATCAACGGCAGGTTGACGTTGGTGACAAGACGGCTCACCAGCTTATGCATGTCCCGTTCACCATCGCGACCGACGTAATCGACGTTGACGTCGAGCACGTGGGCGTTCTCCTTCACCTGACCCCGCGCCAATCCCACCAGGCCATCCCAATCCTCCTCAGCTAGCAGCTCGCGCACTTTCTTGCTGCCGCTGGCGTTAAGCCGTTCACCAATGATCAAGAAGGAATTGTCCTGGTGGTAGGGCGTGGTGCTGTAGATCGAGGCCGCGGCAGGCTCACCCTGCAGCAGGGGGCGGGCGTGCTGGGACTGGGGGGTGCGCACCGGTCGAGCAGCTGGATGCAGCTCGGCTGCCAATTCGGTCAATGCGGCGATGTGGGCAGGGGTGGTGCCGCAGCAGCCACCTATAACCTGCACGCCTAGATCTTCAACGAAGTGCAGCAACTGCATCTTCATTTCGAGCGGGGTCAAGCGGTAGTGGGCTACACCGCCAATGTTTTCTGGCAGGCCGGCATTGGGGATACAGCTCACCACAAACGGACTGTGCTCACTCAGGTAGCGGATGTGCTCCTTCATCTGCTCCGGTCCCGTGGCGCAGTTGAGCCCCAGCACATCAATCGGGAATGGCTCCAGGATCGCCACCACAGCAGCTATATCGGAGCCGACCAACATTGTGCCGGTGGTCTCCATCGTCACGCTCACCATCAACGGACGCCTCTGGCCGATCTTGGCGAAGGCGTCCTCAATGCCCTGCAGCGCCGCCTTGATCTGCAGCACGTCCTGGCAGGTCTCGACGATAAATAGATCCACATCTCCCGCCAGCAGCCCTTCGGCCTGCTCAGCAAACGATGCCTTCATCGTGTCGAAATCGATGTGGCCGAGGGTCGGCAGCTTGGTGGTTGGCCCCATGGAGCCAGCCACGAAACGCGGCTTGTCTGGGGTGGAGTAGGCAGCGGCAACTTCACGGGCCAGCTCTGCTGCCCTCTTGTTGAGGGCAAAGGTCTGGTCGGCGATGTCATATTCAGCCAGCACCAGGGAGGTGGCCCCGAAGGTGTCGGTTTCGATCACATCGCAGCCCGCCTCCAAAAACTGGCGATGCACTGCCTGGACCGCATCGGGGCGGGTAAAAACCAGATTTTCATTGCAGCCCTCAAGGGCGGCGCCGCCGAAATCATCGGGGCCCAGATCCATCTGCTGCAGCGAGGTACCTGTGGCACCGTCGAACACCAGCACTGGCCGCTCGGGCCCATGCAGGCGCTCAAGAAAGCCGATTCGCTTAACCAGCTGGGGTGCTACTGCCGCAGTCATGTTGATCAACCGTCTACGCGAATCCGGGTCAACCAGTGGTCATAGGCGGAATCGCGGCCTTCTGTGATTGCCGTTAGGCGCTCACGAATCGCATTCATTATCGGCCGTTGGCCAGGCATGTCGGTGGTCTCCACACGGCGCACCGGGGTGATCTTGGCAGCGGTGCCGCTGAGGAACACTTCATCAGCTACAAACAGCTCGCTCTTATCGACAGGACGCTCCAGGGTGGGAATGCCCATGGCCTGGGCCAGTTCCAGCACGCTGGCTCGGGTGATGCCTTCAAGGATGTCCTGATCAACCCCGGGGGTGATCAATACGCCATCTCGAACAATAAAAAGATTCATGCCGCTGGCTTCACTTACCTTGCCGCGACTGTTGAGCAGCAGGGCCTCATCAAAACCGCTTTTTACAGCTTCTGTTTTAGCCAGGGAGCTGGTGATGTAAGCACCACTGATTTTGCCGCGCAGGGGCAAGGAGCGGTCTTCCTGGCGGGTCCAAGAGGAGATGCGGCAGCTCACACCCTCCGGAGAGAGGTAGTCGCCCAGCTCCAGTCCGTAGATGAGAAAATCGGTCTCAATATTGTGTAGCCGGGGCGCGATACCCAGATCACTGGTGTACACAAAGGGGCGCAAATAAACTGGGCAGGTTGGTTTATTAGCCCGCAAGAAGGTCACGATCGCTTCGTGGATGGTTTCTTCGGGTAGCTCAGTGAGCAGCAGCCGGGCACTTTGGCTGAGGCGGCGGGTGTGGCGATCGGCGCGGAAAAGCAGGATCTCAGCTGGATCGCTGGGATTGGGCAGGGCCCGCATGCCGCCAAAGGCTGCAGTGCCGTAGTGGAGGGCGTGGGTGGCCACCGACAGGGTGGCTTCGGCAAAGGGCACGCATCGGCCACCGAACC
>ERZ887849.286-NODE-286-length-55641-cov-8.567157_pt1 | contig 55641 bp, 57 predicted proteins | sample MGYA00521267_ERZ887849 | MGnify/ENA primary metagenome ERZ887849 (study PRJEB32303, sample SAMEA104408601) | aquatic metagenome | biome: Brackish water; feature: Pelagic; material: water | place: Baltic Sea | collected 2014-06-06T16:11:00 | depth 2,863 m ... | reverse complement strand
ATGCCCGCAGCCTACCACATCACACGGAAACCGGCAGGTTTTTCAGACTTTCCCTATCATTTGGTTGAGCCGTGGGGCGTTCTGGGCTATCCATAATCCTGTCGGGTCAGGATGGCCGGAACCTAATATTTGTTGAACACGTGTGGTGCTTTGGGAGCACGTGGGGTGGCGAAGGGTTCTGGCTTGATGGCTGGGACCCTTCGTTTTTTCAGGCTCAGGTTTCAAGCGGCTTTTGCGGCGGCCTTATCTGCAAGGCTTTGAATATAGGCACTGAACGCGTCATCTTCGCCCTCCAAGAGATCGGGCAGAAGGGCGCGGAAATCGGCCCGCGCGCACCAATCGACCATATCATCTTCCCAAGAGGACCATCGCCGCCGCGCATCCTTGTCCATCGCATCGTCATAGAGGATGATATATGCCTTCTCAAAGAGCGAGACGAGCATGCGAAAGATGATATCTGTGCGCTCGCGCTGCTCCTCGCTGAAAGGGGGCGGGATCGTGCGACTCATCAAGAGAAGATCGGCGTTGTCCATCACCATGCGCAGGAATGTGTCGTATTCTTCAGAGAGTTCGCGGTGCAGCTCGCTTTCCTCATTCTTGCGGCGCATCCGCTCTTCGCGGAAGATAATCCAGATCGCTGCGGGAAAACCGAGGATCGTCACCACATAGCTGAGCGCCTCCAGCCATTGCATCAGGTCCCCCATGGCTCAGGGCCCCTCACGAGATGAGATGTGCAGTTTGGTGGTCATTGTCTTGTCCCTCTACGCTGCATGAAACTCATTTGCTCAAACGGGTTACTCGGCCTTCAGCCCCGCCATCTCGCACAGGATCGCCCATTCCGCATCGCCCACAGGCTGCACCGACAGGCGCGGGCTTTTGACGAGTGCCATGTCGGCGAGACGCGGGTCTGCTTTGATCTCGGCGAGTGTCACGGGGTGCTGCGCGGTTTGGAGCGCCATGATGTCCACGCAGTCCCATTTGCCGGTCCCGTCGGTGCTGTCGGGATGGGCCGCGCGTATGATTTCAACGGTGCCAACAATCGCCTTCTCGGCCTGACTATGATAGAAAAACCCACGTTCGCCGACCACCATCTGCCGCATGAAATTGCGCGCTTGGTAGTTGCGCACGCCGTCCCATTCCTCGCCCGCAGCGCCCTTGTTTCTCTGGTCCTGCCAGCTCCATGCGCTGGGCTCGGATTTGAAGAGCCAATGGGCCATGCGCTCAGATCACCTTGTTCCAGGCGATGAGTTCCACGGAGGCGAAAAGACCGGCATGGGCATAAGGATCGGCGGCGGCCCAGGCCTCGGCCTCGGCCATATCTGCCACGTCCAGCACCACGAGAGAGCCGCACATTTCGCCCGCTGCATCAAGAAGCGGCCCAGCTTGGCTTACCGCGTTGCTGGATTTCAGATAGGCCACATGATCGGCGCGTGTATCGAGCCGGATTTGCAAGGCGCCGGGCTTGTCCCGTGCGATGAGAGCGATCAACATTCGTCTTCCTTCAATGGTCTAGAGAGCAGCATATCCATCGCCTCGCCCACGCGCAATTGTCCGGTGACGAGTGCAGCAGTGGCGAGGCTGATGGGCATGTCGAGAGCAAGATCCTCGGCGCGTTTGGCCACGGCGCGTGCGGTCGCGGCCCCTTCGACTGTGATGGACGGGTCGAAAGCGGCCCCTTTGCCCAGGCTGATGCCGTATCGCAGGTTGCGCGATTGCTCTGACGTGCAGGTCAGTGCGAGGTCCCCGAAGCCGGAAAGACCCGCCAAAGTCTCGGGCCGCGCACCAAGGGCCAACGCCATGCGCTGCATTTCGGCATATCCGCGCGTCATCAAGGCGGCCCGCGCGCTCTCGCCCAGCCCCGCACCCATCACGGCACCGCAGGCAATGGCGATGACATTTTTGAGCGCGCCGCCAAGTTCCACCCCGGCGGTGTCCGTGCTGCCGTAAAGGCGTAGGCTCGGGGTGCTCAGCGCCTCGCACAAGGCCCGGCCGATCTGAGCATCAGTGCAGGCCAGCGTCATGGCCGTAGGCAGGCCGGCCGCAATATCTGCGGCAAATCCCGGGCCACTGAGGATCGCGGCTGTGGCTTCGGGCAGAACTTGCGTGATTACGGAGGCGGGGCCCCGCAGTGTGCTCAGCTCCACCCCTTTGCAGCAGGCGACAAGCGTGCGGCGCGCCAATGCCGCGCCATGCGTGTCCAGCACCGGGCGCAGCTGTTGCATCGGCACAGTGAGAAGAATGGGCCCTTCGGGGAAAGTGCTGTCAGGAGCGTGGATTTCGAGCGCATCGGGGAAGGGCGCGCCGGGCAGGCGGGCGATGTTTTTTCGCGCGTGGGCAAGTGCCTCTGCCTGCGCTGCTGTGCGCGGGCGGAGTGCCACGGGACCTTTTGCGGCCAGCGCAATCGCTATTCCGGTGCCGAACGCGCCTGCGCCCAAGACGGTGATCATGCCTTCGCTCCCTTCTTGCCCGAGCCAAGCATGGCGGGGCTTGTCGCGTCCAGTGGCCAGCGGGGGCGTGCCATGAGTGTCATGTCATCGCGCCGCCCCAGCGCATATAGTTCGGCCCCTGCATAGGCGATCATCGCTGCATTGTCCGTGCAAAGCGCCAAAGGTGGGGCCACAAAGGGCACGCCCGCCTCCTGCGCCACGCTTTGCAATCCGTCCCGCAAGGTGGCGTTCGCCGCAACACCCCCTGCGACGGCAAGCGCGTTGATATCCGGGCACATCACCAATGCGCGGCGGGTCTTCTCGGCCAGCACGTCGCGCATGGCTGCCTGAAACCCGGCGCAAAGATCGGCGCGGTCGGAGGCTTTCAGGGTGCCCTCGGGCATCACCGCATCACGGGCGCGTAGGACCGCCGTTTTCAGCCCGGAGAAGGACATGTCGCACCCAGGGCGGTCCATTAGGGGGCGCGGAAAAGCGAAGCGCGTGGAGTCGCCGCGTTTGGCCTCGGCCTCCACTGCTGGACCGCCGGGTTGGGGCAGGGCCAGCAATCGCGCGGTCTTGTCAAACGCCTCGCCCGGCGCGTCGTCGATCGTGCCGCCGAGGCGGGTGTAATCCTCGGGTCCGTCCACGCGCAGGAATTGGCAATGCCCGCCCGACACAAGCAGCATGAGATAGGGGTAGGGCACGTTATCGGTGAGACGTGGGGTCAGCGCGTGGCCTGCCAGATGGTTCACCCCAATGAGCGGCAGCCCGGCCCCGGCGGCGATGCCCTTGGCGCACATGACGCCCGACATGACACCCCCGATGAGACCCGGCCCGGCGGTGACGGCGATGCAATCAAGCTGGAGGAGGCTCACCCCCGCATCGCACAGCGCGCGGGTCACGCAAATGTCGAGCTTTTCCGCATGGGCGCGGGCAGCAATTTCGGGAACCACGCCGCCAAAGGGTGCGTGCAACCGTGCCTGACCCTCGACCACGTTGGACAGGATTTCGCAGGTGCCGGTACTCACACGGATGACAGCCGCCGCCGTGTCATCACAACTGCTCTCGATCCCCAGCACTGTTATCGATGCGTTCATCGGCCTGCCCGTTGCGCCATTGCCCTCAGGCAGGTAACACCGCAGGGCGGTGCAAACAACTGCGGAGCGGTCATGGCACACACGATCCTTATCACTCGGCCCGAACCGGGCGGCACACGGTTTGAGGCGCAACTGCGTGCGAAATTTGGGGATGTGCCGGTCTGTTTGAGCCCTATACTTGAGATTGTGCCACAACCGGGGGCGGTGCCCCTTGAGGGTGTGCGGGGCCTAATCTTCACCTCGCAATACGGTGTGGAGCAGTTTGTGGCACGGGTCACCGGGCGTGATTTCTCGGTCTTTACCGTGGGCGCGGCGACCGGGGCCGCTGCGCGATTGGCCGGGTTTGCGGAGGTCACGGAGGCGGAGGGCGACGCTGCGTCACTGGTGGAGATGATTGTCGCGCGCGAGATAGATGGCCCGCTTCTGCATCTGCGCGGCGGGGTTGCGGCGGGCGATGTGGCGGGGGATTTGAAGGCTGCGGGCATCGAAACGCGGGTGGCTATCCTCTACCGGCAGCAGGAAGCCGCGGCGACGCCTGAGGCCAAGGCGCTGCTGGCGGGTGACGCGCCTGTGATTGTGCCGCTTTTTTCGCCGCGCAGTGCGGCGCTTTGGTTTGCGCAATCCACACCCCGTGCTCCGCTCGTCATGATAGCGATCAGTGCGGCGGCGGCGCGTGCGGTGCCGGAGGGGGCGGGCTCCGTGTTCGTGGCCCAAACACCGGACGCCGAGGCCATGCTGCGCTGCGTGCCTGACGCGATTGCCGCAGCCAAGCGGCTTGAGGGTGTAAATAGGGCGCAGTAAGGTTGGAAATGCGCAGCCGAGCGCAGATTCGGGAAAAGGTGGCAATCGTGGCGAATAAACGGAAATCTTCGAAAGGCGGCTCCGGCCCTGCAGAAGAGGCCACGGATAAGGCCACTGAACCCATGGATGTTGTGCAGGCAGCAGAGGATGCCATGCCCGAGACGGGCGCGGATGCGCCTGATGCCGAAGATGAGGTGACATCTGAGCCCAGTGAAATGGATGCGGAGCGCGCCAATGCGGAGGCCGATGATCTGGATGCGCCGCAAAGCGTGGAGGCTGATGACAGCCTGACGTTTGAGACCGTTGCGTCAGAGCCCAGCGAGCCGGAATATCGTGAGCCTGTGCCAGTTGCAGCGGGCCCGCAACAGCGCCCGAGTGCGCTGCCGCTTGTCTTTGGTGGGATCGTCGCGGCGGGCATTGGCTTTGCCGCGGCCTATATCGTTTTGCCTCAGATGGGTGTGCTGGAACAACCTGGCGGGCGTGACGCTCTGCGCGCTGATATCACAGCGCAGGGTGCAGCGATTGAGACCCTGCGCGCCGATCTGGACGCAGTGGGTGATGCTGACATGGGGCCGCTGGAGCAGGCGCTGGCAGATATCTCGGCACAGTTGGAAACAGTTGGGGATGCGATTTCTGCTCAGGATGCGCGGCTTGGTGCACTGGAAAATCGACCTGTGGGAACTGGAGGCACGGTTGCCGATAGTGATCTGTCTGCGCTGCAAAGCGCGCTGGACGCGCAAGCTGCGGAGATAGCCGCCCTGAAAAATGAAGAGGCCGCTCGTGATGCAGCGGCCCGCGACAGTGCAGAAGCCACATTGCGTCGTGCGGCGCTCACGCAGATCCGCACGGCATTGGATACCGGATCAAGCTTTGCCCCGGCTCTGAGCGAATTGGACACAAGTGGCGTGGCTGTGCCGGAGGCCCTGGCGTCGGTCGCGGCGGACGGTGTGCCCTCGCTCAGTGCATTGCAGGAGAGTTTCCCAGCCGCCGCGCGCGCAGCCCTTGCCGCCGCGCGTGCGGGAGGCGAGACGCAAGAAGGCGGGGGCGTCTTGTCGTTCCTGTCTACCCAGCTGGGCGCGAGATCTTTGGAGCCACGCGAGGGGCCGGGGACCGATGCGGTCTTGTCGCGGGCCGAGGCCGCGTTGCGCGAGGGTCGCCTCGGTGATGCGTTGAGCGAGATTGACGCGCTTCCCGGAGCGCCGTCTGCCGAGATGGACGCATGGGCCAGCGACGCGAAAAGACGATTAGAGGCCACAGAGGCCGTGTCTGCGCTTGCCGCAGAAGTGAACTGAACCTGAAAGGCACCTCATATGTTGTGGTCCATCATTAAGATCGTCATTTTTCTGGCACTCGTGGTCGCGGTGACGCTTGGAGCGACTTATCTGCTTGAGCTTGAGGGGGGTGTGCGCATTGCGGCGGCTGGGGTCGAGCTGAACCTGACGCCGCTTACGGCGGTGATCGCGCTTGCGCTGCTGATCCTCGGGGTTTGGTTGCTTTTGAAGCTGGCCTCGCTGATGATTGCAGTGCTCAAGTTCATCAATGGCGACGACACGGCAATCTCGCGCTATTTCGACCGGAATAGGCAGGAGAAGGGCTACCGCGCGCTCACTGATGGGATGATGGCGCTTGCCTCGGGCGAGGGCAATGTGGCGATGGCGCGGGCGGCCAAGGCGGAACGCTATCTCAAGAAGCCTGAGCTTACCGATCTTGTGACGGCGCAAGCCGCTGAGATGACAGGCAACAGCAAGAAGGCCGAAGAGGTTTACAAGCGTCTTTTGCAAAACGACCGGACCCGTTTTGTTGGCGTCCGTGGGGTCATGCGCCAGAAATTGGCAGCAGGGCAACATGAGACGGCTTTGAAGCTGGCTGAGACGGCCCATGGCCTCAAGCCCGCGCATGCGGAAGTGCAAGATACGCTTTTGCAGCTTCAGACAAAGGCTGAGGATTGGTCCGGAGCGCGCAAGACGCTGAATGCAAAGCTGAAGTATGGCACACTGCCGCGTGATGTGCACAAGCGGCGGGAGGCGGTTCTGGCTCTGTCGGAGGCGCGCGAGATTGCCGAAGAGGGCAAGGATATCGAGGCGCGCGAGGCCGCGATCGAGGCCAACCGTCTGTCACCACATCTCATTCCAGCAGCAGTTTTGGCCGCACGCAGCTATCTTTCGCAAGGCTCACCTCGGTATGCATCGCGGGTGATCCTGAAGGCGTGGCAGGCGCAGCCGCATCCCGATCTGGCTGCGGCCTTTGCCGAGATTGCCCCGGATGAGAGCCCCAAAGCCCGCATCAAGCGGTTTGGCAAACTTCTCAAGGCACATGCGGGCCACCGCGAGGCGCGGCTTTTGGAGGCGGAGTTGCATCTCGCCAACGAAGATTTTCCGGCCGCACGCCGTGCGTTGGGGGATTTGCATGAGACGGATCCAGATGCCCGTGTTTTGACACTCATGGCCGCAACGGAGCGGGGTGAGGGGGCGTCGGATATGATGGTCAAGGGCTGGCTTGCGCGCGCATTGAGTGCGCCACGCGGCCCGCAATGGATTTGCCAGAAATGCCAGCATATTCATTCTGAATGGGTGCCCGCATGCGAGCATTGCGAGAGCTTTGATACGTTGGAGTGGAAAGCTCCGCCGCAGTCCGACGTGACGTCGTCCACCGGCTTTGCCATGTTGCCCCTGATCGTCGGCAGTATTGAGGATTACGCGACAAAGCCGGAGCCTGAAGAGGCAGCGGATGTAGAGGAGGCCGAGGTTATCGATGCGTCCGAGGATGCAGATGCCACGCCTCGGGACAATGCGTCCAAACAATAAGCTTGGACGTCAGGTGTAGGGATGCGGCATACCTTGAGCGCGCCTTAGGATTTTCCGCGCCGGGGTGCACCGCCCGGCTTCGTTAGCCGGTTTGAGGGCGACGATGCCCCTTTGGGTTTGCCTGGTGCGCCTGGTGTTTTGCCAGGCCCCCCGCTCCCGCCAGGTCCGCCAGACCCACCAGTGCGCGCGCGGTTTTTCTTGCTGGAAGGCTTGCCGCCGGGTGGTCTTGGACCTCTTGGCGGTCCGTCGCTGGAGCCTGCATGTTTGGGCTTACCTCCGCCGGATTTGCGTGGCTTCCAAGGCTCGGCTGCCCCTGCGGCCATGGCATCGGCGGCTGGATTGGCGGCTTTGCGATGTGGCTTTTTGGGCCCGCCTTTGGGCTTTTTGAACTTCGGATTAGGTGCGTCATTCCATTCGACCGGCTTGGTTGTGCCGGCTTTCGGCGCTTTGGGAGGCGCGGGATTGGGCTGCGCGGGCGCGTTTTGGGGCGCTTGGGCAGCCGGCTCGTCCCGTGGGACATGGCGTGGCTTGCGGTCTTTGGCGGGCCCCGGCTTGGCGCGCGGGGGCGCGCGGTCCAGCTTTGGAGGTGTGGCAAGGCGCATAAGTTTTGCGCCGTCCTCAAGCGTCATATCCGGGCCGATGGCGGCGAGGAAGCCTTGAAGCGCGCCTTCGCGCAGCTCGATCAGGGAGGCGTCTTGCTGAATTCTGATCGCGCCGATGTCATCGCGGGAGATGTCGCCCATTTTGCACAGCATCGGCAGCACGCGGCGCGGTTCGGCTCCGGTGCTGCGTCCGCCGGGCAGGGAGAACCAGACGCTTGGCCCGAAGGGCGCGCGGGGTTTGACAGCTTCATTGGCGTCAGAAAGCTCCTCGGGTGCCGAATGACGCTCGCGGTAAAGGCGCAGATAAGCGGCGGCGATTTGCTCAGACGTGAAGGCCTCGCTGATTTTTGTCACTGTCGTCTCATCGGATTCGGAGACGGGCTCCAACCAGTCGGGGTTGGCCAACATCCGTTCTTCGTCCTTGGCCGTCACTTCTTCGGCAGAGGGGGCGTTGGCCCAATCGGCGTGCAGTTTGGCCCAGCCGAGAAGGCGTTCGGCCTTCTTGCGGGCGGCGGGGGGCACGATCATGGCGCTGACGCCTTTGCGCCCGGCGCGCCCCGTGCGTCCAGAACGGTGCAAAAGGGTGTCTTGGTTGGTGGGCAGCTCTGCGTGGATAACGAGCTCAAGATTGGGCAGGTCGATGCCGCGCGCGGCCACATCGGTGGCCACACACACGCGGGCGCGGCCATCGCGCATGGCCTGAAGGGCGTGGGTCCGCTCGCTTTGCGAAAGCTCCCCAGAGAGGGCAACAACCGAAAATCCGCGATTGGACAGACGGGTGGTCAGGCGGTTGACCATGGCGCGGGTATTGCAAAAGACGATGGCGTTAGGCGCCTCATAGTAGCGCAGAACGTTGATGATGGCGTTTTCGCCATCGCGGGCCGAGACGCGCAGAGCGCGGTAGTCGATATCGGCATGCTGGCTTGCGCCGCTTGTGGCTGTGATGCGCAGGGCGTCTTTCTGGTAGCTCTTGGCGAGCTTGGCGATGGCGGCGGGGACAGTCGCCGAAAAGAGCAGGGTCTGACGCTCAGAGGGCGCACTTTCGAGGATGAACTCCAGATCCTCGCGGAAGCCCAGATCGAGCATTTCGTCAGCCTCGTCCAGGACAACAGCGCGCAGGGCGCTGAGGTCAATCGAGCCGCGCATAATGTGGTCGCGCAGCCGCCCTGGCGTGGCCACGACGATATGCGTGCCGCGCGCCAGCACCCGGCGTTCATCACGCATATCCATTCCACCGACGGTCGAGGCAAGAACGGCCCCGGCGCCCGCGAAGAGCCATTCCAACTCGCGTTTGACCTGCAAGGCCAGTTCACGCGTGGGCGCGATGACCAATGCGAGGGGCGCATCGGCGCGGGCAAAATTGTCTTCATCGCCCAAGAGACCCGGTGCGATCGCGAGGCCGAACCCGATGGTTTTGCCTGAGCCTGTCTGGGCGGATACCAGCAAATCCTGACCGATGGTTTCAGGCGCTGTCACAGCCTCCTGCACGGCGGTAAGTGTGGAATATCCGCGCGCTTCCAGCGCGTCTGCGAGTGTCTTTTTCAAAGCGATACCATGTTTCATTCTTGGAGGGTTTGGGGCTGCGCAGCGGTCGCGTGCCTTTGGTTTAAGGCACTGCCCCTATCTGGTTGATGATGGCTTGTATATGGCTCTTGGAAAGATTGCACGCAAGTTATGCGGTGGATTGGGCTGCGCGCATATGCGAGTTTTTGGTGGCATGCGTGGTAATGCATATCTTAATAAAACGTAAATAAAACCGACGGTTGCGCGCATTTCAGGGGTGCGTCAAACTTGACTTTGCGCACGGTTCTGGGTATGAGTTGTGACATACTGGCAGAATTGCATCAACGGCCCCGGGCACTCCCCGTGGGCCGTTTTTCGTTCTGGGCGGGCGGAGGAGACGAGCAACGCAATCGCATGAGGCAGTAGGCACGAATGAGTTTGATCACATCCGAGGAAGACCCTTCGGGTCTGAGCAACACTGTGGCGTCGCTGGAAAAACAGCTGCGTGGCATGTGCGAGGATCTCGAAGCCCTGTCTGACAGGGTACGAGCAGAGGATTTTGACGATGTCACCGACCACTGTTCAGGCTGCCGATGGCACGACTGGCGCCTTTGAGGTGCAGGTGGCGCAGGTCTCGGCCAAATTCGGGCCGGGCGTCTTTGCCAGAGCCGAGGTTCCCGCTTAACTGCACTGCGCCGGCGATCTCGGGGCCGTATCGGGCGTCACGCTCCGATGCGGCCACCGCCTGCGCAAGCATAACGCCACCTGCTTTTTGGCAAAGGCAGACCAAGGCATTCGCCTCAAGGCCCGCAAACCCCGCGCGCACAGCATCACTCATTCATTCGGGTGATCGCGCGCATCACGGCTTTGCATTTTGCCATTCGTTGCTATGTGATATAAATGAGGCCTCGAGCAAAGGAGCACGGAAATGGGTAAAAAACACGCACATCTCAGTGAGCTGGACCCGGTCTGGCAGCAGATCACCGTTGAGGCCAAGGCCGCCGTGCAGGAAGAGCCTCTGATGGGAGGCCTCGTGCACTCCTCGATCTTGCACCACAAAACCATCGAATCGGCCCTGGCCTACCGGATTTCGCTAAAGCTCTCCTCCAGCGAGATGCCTGAGCAATTCGTGCGCGAGATTTGTGACGAAGCCTACCGGAATGACTCCGAGCTGGCGCTCGCCGCGCGGGCCGATATCGTGGCCGTTTGTGACCGTGATCCCGCGTGTGACCGGTTCATCCTTCCAATGCTCTTTTTCAAAGGCTTTCAGGCGGTTCAGGCCTACCGCGTTGCGCATTATCTTTGGGTTAATGGGCGCAAGGATATGGCGCGGTTCTTTCAAATGCGCGCATCCGAGGTGTTTGGCGTGGATATCCATCCCGGAGCCCGTATCGGCAAAGGCATCATGATCGATCACGCTCACTCCATCGTGATCGGTGAGACTGCGGTCGTGGGCGACAATGTGTCGATGCTGCACTCTGTCACTCTTGGTGGCACGGGCAAGGAAGAGCAGGACCGCCACCCAAAAATTGGCGATGGTGTCCTGATCGGGGCTGGCGCCAAGGTGCTTGGCAATATCAAGGTGGGATCGTGCAGCCGAATTGCTGCGGGTTCGGTCGTGCTGGAAGAGGTGCCACCTTGCAAAACTGTGGCTGGGGTCCCGGCGAAGATCGTGGGCGAGGCGGGCTGCGCACAGCCTTCGGTGGCGATGGATCAGCTTCTCGGGGTGCGCTGAGCAATCAAAACGCCGCCACCTCATGACGCCGTTTGCGCAGGACAATTCCGCCCAGTGACATGATGATGTAGAACCCTTGGATGAGTGCGGCGCTGAGATTGAAATCCGCGACGAGCGAAATCATCACGCATGACGCTGCAATGAATGTCATCAGAAAATAAAGCGGTGTGGCGCTGCTGAGCCGTCCGGTGCACAGGCAGAAAAAACCGGTGACGTAGACCATGAATCCAACGAGGCCGATGGCGCGGCACAGCAATGTGGCATCTTGGAATATATAGTCGGGCAGGACCATGGGTTTGCCTTTCAAGACATCAATTAAAAAGGTTTCTTTGAAAAAACACGCAGTGCTGAAAATCGTAAATTCTATGCATCTATCCTGCGCGTAGGACGGATTGGGGCCAAGTAGGGAAATCCTTACCTTCGGTCACTTTGAACAGAAAAAGCCCCGCCTGTGAAAGGGCGGGGCTTTTGATCTAGGGCATTGGTGGATTGGATCAGGCGAGCATGACCATCGGGTTCTCAAGCCCGTCAACGATATGTTTGAGAAGCTCTGCACCCAGCGCGCCGTCAATCACCCTGTGGTCGACGCTGAGTGTGACCGACATGACCGTTGCCACGGCCAGTTCTCCATCGTCGCCGACAATTGGCTTTTTGACACCTGCGCCTACGGCGAGGATCGCGCCATGCGGCGGATTGATCACCGCGTCAAAATTGTCGATGCCAAACATGCCGAGGTTGGAGATGGCGAAGCTGCCGCCCTGATATTCGTGCGGGGCGAGCTTGCGGTCGCGCGCGCGTCCTGCGAGGTCTTTCATCTCGGCCGAGAGGGCGGAGAGGGATTTCATCTCGGCGTCTTTCAGCACAGGCGTGAACAGCCCACCCTCGATTGCCACGGCCACGGCCACGTCCGATGGTTTGAGTTGCAACACCTTGTCACCCGCCCAGACCGCATTGGCCGTGGGCACAGCCTGAAGCGCCAAAGCGCAGGCCTTGATGATGAAATCGTTGACGCTGAGCTTCACGCCGCGCGGCTCAAGCTGCTTGTTAAGCTGGCTGCGGAATTTGAGAAGTGCGTCGAGCTTGATATAGCGGCGCAGGTAGAAATGCGGCACGGTTTGCTTGGCCTCGGTCAGACGCGCGGCAATCGTTTTGCGCATTCCGTTGAGGGTGATTTCCTCATACTCGCGTCCTTCATACATCGCGGCGACCGCGCTGGACGACGGACCTGCGGCCATGGCTGGCGCGGCTTGGGTAGCTTTGGCCGGGGCCTCGGTCGGTGCGTTGGAGGGGGCCGCAGTCGGGCGGGCCGCCTCGACATCAGCCTTCACGATACGGCCATGCGGGCCTGAGCCGGTGACCTGCGCCAGATCGAGAACCTTCTGTGCTGCAATGCGCCGCGCGAGGGGCGAGGCAAAAAGGCGGGTGCCGTCCTTGACCGGGGCCGCGGGGGCAGGCGTTTCTGCGGCCTGAGTGGTGGCCTGAGAGGCGGTCTCGGGGGGGGGCTCTGCGGCCGCAGGCGCGGCCTTTTCGGCGGGTGCTGCATCGCCAATATCATCGGCACTCTCGCCATCTTCCAGCAGAACGGCGATGGCGGTATTCACCTTGACGCCTTCGGTGCCCCCGGCAATCAGGATCTTGCCGATCACACCTTCGTCCACAGCCTCGAATTCCATCGTGGCCTTGTCGGTTTCAATCTCGGCCAGAAGATCGCCGGAATTGACCGTATCGCCTTCCTTCACCAGCCATTTGGCCAGCGTGCCTTCTTCCATCGTGGGCGACAGTGCGGGCATGAGAATTTCTGTGGGCATATCTCAGGCTCCTCAGCGATAAGTGACCTGGCGCACCGCATCGACAACTTCCGCGGTCGAGGTCAGGGCCAGTTTTTCGAGGTTTGCAGCATAGGGCATCGGCACGTCCTTGCCGGTGCAATTGATCACTGGTGCGTCGAGGTAATCAAACGCGCGCTGCATCAGCGTGGCTGAGATATGGTTGCCGATGGAGGCCACGGGCCAGCCCTCTTCGACCGTCACACAGCGGTTCGTTTTCATCACACTCGCTATGACCGTGTCATAATCAATCGGGCGCAGGGTGCGCAGGTCGATCACCTCGGCGTCAATCCCGTCCTCGGCGAGCTTTTCCGCCGCTTCAAGCGCATAGGTCATGCCGATGCCGAAGCTCACGATTGTCACATCCGTGCCCTCGCGCCAGACGCGGGCTTTGCCGAAAGGAACGGTGAAATCATCCATCACCGGCACGTCGAAGCTGCGCCCGTAGAGGATTTCATTCTCGAGGAAGATCACGGGGTTCGGATCGCGGATCGCGGATTTCAGCAGGCCCTTGGCGTCGGATGCGGAGTAGGGCTGCACAACCTTGAGACCCGGAATTTGCGCATACCACGCCGCGTAATCCTGAGAGTGCTGCGCGCCCACGCGGGCCGCCGCACCGTTGGGGCCACGGAACACGATAGGACAGCCCATCTGACCGCCAGACATATAGAGCGTCTTGGCCGCCGAGTTGATAATCTGGTCAATCGCCTGCATGGCAAAATTCCACGTCATGAACTCGATGATGGGGCGCAGGCCGCCAAGGGCCGCGCCGACACCGATGCCGGCAAAACCATGCTCGGTGATGGGCGTGTCGATAACCCGTTTCTTGCCGAATTCCTCCAGCAAGTTCTGAGTAATCTTATACGCACCTTGGTATTCGGCCACCTCCTCGCCCATGATGAACACATCTTCGCGGCGGCGCATTTCCTCGGCCATGGCGGTGTTGAGCGCTTCGCGGACTGTTTGCTTCTTGGTCTCGGTGCCCTCGGGCCAATCGGGGCTCAGGTCTGGCTTGGGCGCGGCGGGCGCTGCCGCTTTGGCTGGTGCTGTTGGCGCTGGGGCCTCTGCGGCTGCGGCTGCGGGCGCTGCTTTTTCGGCGGGCGCCGCGCTGATGTCATCGGCGCTCTCGCCCTCTTCCAGCAAAACAGCGATGGCGGTGTTCACCTTCACGCCTTCAGTGCCCTCGGCGATCAGGATCTTGCCAATCACGCCTTCGTCCACGGCCTCGAATTCCATCGTGGCCTTGTCGGTTTCAATCTCGGCCATGATATCGCCGGAGACGACGGTATCGCCCTCCTTCACGAGCCATTTGGCGAGCGTGCCTTCTTCCATCGTCGGGCTGAGGGCGGGCATGAGTATTTCAGTAGCCATTATTTGCGTCTCCTCAGGCGTTCTGCGGCGCGATGTCGGTGTAGATATCGGTCCAAAGCTCTTTTGGATCGGGCTCGGGGCTTTCCTTGGCAAACTCTGCCGAGGCGTTGACGACCTTCTTGATCTCTTTGTCGATCGCTTTCAGGTCTTCCTCGGTTGCGTGCTTGCCGGTCAGCAGAAGGTCGCGCACATGCTCGATGGCGTCCTTCTCGTCGCGCATTTTCTGCACTTCCTCGCGGGTCCGGTATTTCGCCGGGTCCGACATGGAGTGGCCGCGATAGCGATAGGTCTTGATCTCCAGGATATACGGACCTTTGCCCGCGCGACAGTGGTCGACCGCTTTTTGGCCCGCGTCGCGCACCGCCAGAACATCCATCCCGTCAACCATCTCGCCGGGGATGCCGAATGCCTCGCCCCGGTGATAAATATCGGGGCTGGAGGTCGAGCGCTGCTGCGAGGTGCCCATCGCGTATTGGTTGTTCTCGATGACAAAGATCACCGGCAGATCCCAGAGGGCGGCCATGTTGAACGTCTCATAGACTTGTCCTTGGTTCGCCGCGCCATCGCCGAAATAGGTGAAGGTGACGTTGTCATTGCCTTTGTATTTGTCCGAGAACGCAAGGCCCGCGCCCAGAGGCACGTTTGCGCCCACGATCCCGTGCCCGCCGTAGAAATGCTTTTCCGTGGAGAACATGTGCATGGAGCCGCCCTTGCCGCGGCTATACCCGCCCTCGCGGCCCGTAAGCTCTGCCATCACGCCGTTAGGGTCCATTCCGCAGGCCAGCATATGGCCGTGATCACGGTATGTTGTGATGCGTTTGTCGCCGTCCTTGGCGGCGGCCTCAAGCCCCACAACGACCGCTTCCTGACCGATATAGAGGTGGCAGAATCCACCGATAAGACCCATGCCGTAAAGCTGCCCCGCCTTTTCCTCGAATCGCCGGATCAGCAGCATGTCGTGGTAGAACGCTTTCAACTCTTCGGCGGAAGCGTTTGATTTGCTTGTGGTTTTGCGCGCAGCCATCGGTGCGGATTCCCCTCGTTAGGCATAGTTTCAAGGAATAGTTTAATACTAAACTATCCACTGTGCAAATGATTGATATCAAGGCGCAAATGCTGCATCGCGGCGCGCGGCGCCTTAGCGGATAATGATCTCGTCGCTGCGCATCAGGCCAAGGATGCTGCGCGCTTGCGCATCGAGCAGATCGAGGTCGAGATAAGTATCGGACAAACGCTTGGTCAGGTTTTCCATCCGCGCCACCTGTGCGTTGATTTGGTCCAGTTGCCTTTGCAGCGCAGCGCTTTCCGCATCCACCTCCGCTCGGCTGAACAGGCCGTAATCGCCCTGCACGGCGGCAAAGGTGAAATATCCACCCACCATCAAGATGGTGGAGAAATACAAGATGCCCCCAAAGGCGGGTTTGCTGCGGCGTGTCATGATATGCGGCCTGTCTCGCTGGTATCTGCTCGGGTCTTCGGTATTGGCCTCTGACGGGCCGTTTTGCTCTTTTGGCACAAAACCACGCGCAAGGGAATCCCTCACAGTGCATCGCGCCGGGTGATTGCAATCAGGGCGCAAGCTCCGCTATTTGATACAAGTCATAGGAGAGTGCCCGCATGTTCGAATCCAGTCCGCATCCGGAAACAGACACGCACGAAGTCAAAAATCAGCCGATGCCGCGCGCTGATCTGGACCTGTGGGAAGGAGATCCGGCGCTGCGCGATCATGCCTTTGCTGCCGATGGAGATCACCTGAGCGTCTATGGCCGCAAGATGGGTCGTGCCGAGATGCGCGACGCAGGCCGCGCGTCCGAGCGTGTGCCGCCAGAGGCGGTGCTCTTTGATGCGGGCGGGCGGCGATTGGACGAACTGCGCTATCATCCCAGCTACCACACCTTGATGCAGGCAGGCCTTGGCGCAGGCTATGCAGCGCTGCCGTGGGAGGGTGCGGGGGGTGGTCATTCCACCAATGCGGCGATGGTGTATCTGACCGCGCAAGTGGCGCCGGGCGTGTGTGCGCCGCTGTCGATGACCTATGCCGCCATGCCCGCCCTGCGCGCGGCCCCGGCCCTGTTGGAGGATTGGGCCCCGAAGCTCACCGCGCGGCTTTATGATCCCGCGGTGCGGCCTTTGGCGCGCAAGGCGGCGGCTACGATGGGGCTCGCGATTGCGGAAAAGCAGGGCGGCTCGGATCTTGGTGGGGTCAGCACCCGTGCGGTGCGCGATGGGGATGCCTACCGTCTGCGCGGACATAAGTGGTTTTGCACAGCGCCGATGTCAGATGGGCTCATCACGCTGGCCATGGCACCCGGCGGGCTCATCGCCTTTGTGGTGCCGCGCTGGACAGAAGGCGTGCGCAATGCGGTGCATGTCCAACGCCTGAAGGACACGGCTGGTGCGCGCGCCGCAGGGCTTGCGGAGATCGAGTTTGCGGACGCGCATGCCGTGGCCCTGGGGCCTGAGGGCGAAGGGCTCAAGCGGCTTGAGCCGATGCAGCGGCACATGCGGCTGGACGGCGCGCTCATGCCCGCAGGGTTGATGCGCGCAGCACTCTCCAAGGCCACGCATTGGGCCCGCCACCGCAGCATCGGAGAGACGCGGCAGATTGACCTCCCGATGATGCGGTCGGTCCTTGCCGATCTGGCGCTGGATTGGGAGGGCACGCTGGCCCTTGGGCTGCATGTGGCGCGGGCTTTTGATGGCGCCTCAGAGGAGGACCGCGCAATGACCCGGCTGGGTGGGTCGCTGGCGAAATATCTGGGCAACAAGCTCTGTCCGCCTGTGGTGGCCGAGGCGATGGAGGCGCTGGGTGGCAGTGGCTATGTCGAGGAGACGGGCCTGCCGATGCTCTATTGCAGCGCACCTGCGTCCGGGCTTTGGGACGGGGTGGGCAGTGTGATCGCTCTTGATGCGGTGATGAGCCTGCGCGACGTGCCTGCAGCGGGGGCTGCGTTGAGCGATGAGCTTGGCCGCGTGACGGGGCAATATCGCCGTTATGACGCTGCCCTGCGCGCGCACATGGAGCGGTTTCCGCATCTGCCGGACGAGGGCGCCGCGCGCTGGTATGTGGATAGCCTTGCCACGCTTCTGACCGCCTCGGTGCTCATCCGTCACGCGCCGCCTGCCGTATCCGAGGCCTACATCGCGACGCGCCTCGCGGGCGAGCGGGGCCGCACGGCGGGGGCTATTCAGGGCGTGGACACCGACAAAATCCTCGCGCGGCTGGGGTAGATCCTAACCTGCGACCGACGCGGCCCGGATCGCGTCAATCGTCGCACCGATGGTGGTGTTGAAATCCGCGTCGCTCTGCTGGGCCGAGAGCCCCTCGGTCAGCGCGCGGCTGAAGCTTGCGATGATGCCTGTGTTGCTGGACAGACGGCTGTTCGCCTCCGCGCGGGAATACCCGCCAGAAAGGGCCACGACCCGCATCACGGCAGGATGATCCACCAGGGGTTTATAATGGTCCGCTGTTTCGGGCAGGGTCAGCTTGAGCATCACTTCGGTTCCTGCGGGCAGGGTGTCGAGATGCCGTGTGAGTGCCTCCAGAAGCATCTGTTCCGCCTCGGCCTTGTCTGCGATGCTGATTGTTACTTCAGGCTCGATAATCGGGATCAAGCCATGGTTGAGGATTTGCCGACCCACATCGAATTGCTGTGCTACGACGGCCTCAATCCCGCTGGCCGAGGCCGCGTTGATGACGGAGCGCATCTTGGTGCCGAAAATACCTGCCGCCACGGCCCGAGCGCAAAGCGCATCAAGGTCTGGCATCGGCTTCATCAGCTGCACGCCGTCTGCCTCGTCCGCCAGCCCTTTGTCGACCTTCAGGAAGGGCACAACGCCGCGCTCTTCCCAGAGATATTTCGCCGAAGGCATGCCGCCGATCTGCCGCTCCATCGTCATCTCGAAAAGGATCGCACCCAACACCTTGTCACCGGTGAAATCGGGCGCTTGTGCGATCCGGGCACGCATTGCGTGGATCATGTCGAACATCTCCGCCTCAGAGCCGTATTCGTTCTCCTCCACCCCGTAAAGCTTAAGCGACTTTGGTGTAGAGCCCCCGGATTGATCAAGCGCTGCAACAAAGCCGTTTCCGGCGCGGATCTGGTCAGCTTGGGCTTTGTTGGGCATGTTGCGGCTCCGGAAGATATGAGTTGCTTATGGCAGATAGCGTTTAGGCGAGGTGGGGCGGAGTTGCAATTCTGGTGGCGCTAACGGGTGGATGTCAGGCTTTGAGAGCCGCCACGCCGGGCAGGTCCTTGCCCTCCATCCATTCCAGAAACGCGCCGCCTGCGGTGGAGATATAGGTGAAATCCTCTGCAGCACCCGCCTGATTGAGCGCCGCGACCGTATCACCCCCGCCCGCGACGGAAATCAGCTTGCCCGCCCGGCTCAGGCTAGCGGCATGGCGCGCGGCGGCATTGGTGGCGGCGTTGAACGGCGTGATCTCAAACGCACCGAGCGGCCCGTTCCAGATCAGCGTGCGGGCTGCGTCCAGCGCCTTGGCGACACGCGCCACCGATTGCGGCCCGGCATCGAGGATCATGGCATCCGCAGGGCACAGATGCACCGCAAGCACCTCATGCGCGGCCCCTTCGGCAAATTCGCGCGCCACGACAATATCGGCGGGCAGGATGATCTCGCACCCGGCGGCGGCGGCCTTGGCCATGATCTCGCGGGCCGTGGAGGCCATGTCATGCTCGCAAAGCGATTTGCCCACGTTCAACCCTTGTGCTGCGAGAAATGTATTGGCCATCCCACCCCCGATCACGAGCGTGTCGACCTGTCCCACCAGATGGCCCAGCAGATCGAGCTTGCTGGACACTTTAGCCCCGCCCACCACGGCCATCAGGGGCCGTTTGGGCGCGCCCAAAGCGGCCTCCAGCGCCTCCAACTCGGCCTGCATCAGGCGGCCTGCGCACGACGGCAGGTGTGCAGCCAGTCCGGCGGTGCTCGCATGGGCGCGATGGGCGGCGGAGAACGCATCGTTGCAATAGATATCGCCCAAGGCGGCGAGACGGGCAGCGAAGGCGGGATCGTTGGCCTCCTCGCCGGGATAGAACCGGATGTTCTCCAGCAATATGACATCTGCATGGCGCGCTTCTTCGGTGAGGGTCTCGGCCCCCTCCAGCGTCTCGATCAGGCGCACCGAGCGTCCCAACGCCGCCTCCAGCGTGGGCACCACCACGCGCAGCGACATCTCCAGCACGACCTTGCCCTTGGGCCGACCGAAATGTGCGATCAGTATCGGTTTGCCGCCCCGGCTCAGGATGTCGCGCAAGGTTGGCACGATCCGCTCGATCCGTGTGGCGTCGCTTACCCGGCCCTTCTCGACGGGCACATTGATATCGACACGGGTCAGCACGCGCTTGCCCGCCAGATCCATGTCGTCCAATGTTTTCCAGCCCATCGCACCCATCCCTAAATTGCGAAATCCGGTTACGTCTTGGCCTGCCGATGCGCAGGCGTCAAGCGGGCCGCAGGCGCATCGGCTTGGCAATTGCCGCCCGAGCGCCTACGTATCTTCCCAATGTAACGCAAAGGAGCCCCCGATGGCCGAAATCAAAGACCCCGAGAACACCATCCTGATCGAGTTGAAGGACGGCACAGTCACCATCGAGCTTCTGGCCGATATCGCGCCCGATCACTGCGCGCGCATGAAGCAACTGGCGCGTGGCGGCATGTATGACAACGTGGCCTTCCACCGGGTGATCGACGGGTTCATGGCCCAGACCGGCGATGTGGCCAACGCCAACATGGAAAAAGACTACAACCCCCGTATGGCTGGCACTGGTGGTTCGGACATGCCCGATCTCAAGGCGGAGTTTTCGAACATTCCACATGATCGCGGCACAATCGGCGCTGCGCGTAGCCAGAGCCCCGATAGCGCCAACAGCCAGTTTTTCATCAACTTTTCCGACAATCACTTCCTGAACAAGCAATACACGGTCTATGGCCGTGTGACCTCGGGGATGGAGCATGTGGATGCCATCGTGCGCGGCGAGCCGCCAGCGAATCCGGATCGCATGATCAGCGTCAAGGTGGCCGCAGATGCGTAAGATCGCAGCAGTGATCGCATTGGGCCTTGCGGGTCCCGCGCTCGCCTCCGGGCTTGAGGTGCAGGTCGCGGGCGAGGCTAATGGCACGATCGTGATCGACCTCTATGAGGACGTGGCCCCCGGCCATGTGGAGCGGATGACGGCTCTGGCCGCAGATGGTGCCTATGACGGCGTTGTCTTTCACCGCGTGATCGACGGGTTCATGGCCCAGACGGGCGATGTGGAGTTTGGCAAGATGGGCGGCGACATGCGCATGGCCGGTCGTGGCGGCTCCGATATGCCGGACCTCGCACAGGAGTTCTCAGATATTCCTTTTGAGCGTGGCATCGTCGGCATGGCCCGCAGCCAGGATCCTGATAGCGGCAATAGCCAGTTCTTCATCATGTTCGCCGACGCGCCTGTGCTCAATTCCCAATATACCGTGGTGGGCAAAGTGACCTCCGGCATGGAAATTGTGGACGCGATCAAACGCGGTGAGGGCAGCAATGGCGCGGTTCTGGGCCAGCCCGACATGATGCAAACCGTCACCGTCACCGAGTAGTCGGTGACGCACTCACAGACCTCAGAGCGCCCGACCGGTTACGAACCGCTTGGCGTTCTGAAGCCTGTAGCAAAAGGGCTGTGGGTCATTGATGGCCCGGCGGAGGGGGCAGGTCTCGTGCTCCTTCCGACCCGCACGGTGGTCGTGCAACTGGTATGTGGCGGGCTTTGGGTGCAGGCGCCGGGTATTTTGAACGGGGACCTCATGGGTGTGCTGCGCGCGCTGGGTCCGCTGCGCCATTTGGTGGCTCCGAACCTTACGCCGCTGCCGCATCTGCCGCTCTGGCAGGCGGAATTCCCGGATGCAAAACTCTGGGCGCCCGAAGGTAGCCCCCTGACGGGGGCCACGCCCCTTTGCGCCGAGGCCCCGCCGGATTGGGCCACCGATATGGAGCAGATCCTCATCGACGCTGGCCCGCGCTATCGCGAAGCGGTGTTCCATTACAAAGGCGCGTCTGCCCTCATTGCAGGCGATCTGATCCACGCAATCGAGACCGGCAAACTCCCCGTCTGGCAGCGTCCCTTCATATGGTTCCGGGGCGTGGATGACACCGACCCCGCCATGCCCCGCAAACTGCGCAATGCCTGCCGCGACGATGCGGCCTTGGCCTCGGCGGTGGAGCGGATGGTGGAGCTGCGCCCGCGCCGTCTTTTGATCTCGCATGGCCGTCTCTATGAGGCCGGAGGGGTGGCGGTGCTGGAACGGTCCTTTCGCAAGCTCCTGCGCGAGCGGCAGTGGACCCATGCGCTGAAGGATATGGATGCAAAGGTGCGGCGTTAGTCCGCGCCCTGAAACCCGAAGCTCGCATAGGGGATGTAGCGGACCGGGTCGCCCGGCTGCACATGCACCGCGCCATCGGGCAATTCCACCAGCCCCTCGGCCCAGCTCAGCCCGCTGACACGGCCCGACCCCTCAGATGCAAAGACCTCGGCCCGCCCCTCACGGATACGCGCGCGCAGATATTCGCGCCGCCCGGCTTTCTTGCGTTTCTCAAAGGCGGCGGGGATCTCGAACCCTTGCGGCACATGCCAGCCCGCGCCTGCCAGAAGGCCGAAAGCGGGGCGCGCGAAAATGAGCGTGCAAACCAGCGCCGCGACCGGATTGCCCGGAAGGCCAAAGACCGGCGCGCCGTTCCAGAGGCCGAGCGCCAGAGGACGCCCCGGTTTGAGCGCGATACGCCATTTGTTCATTGCGCCTGCCTCGGTGAGAAGGGCGGAGACATGATCCTCATCCCCCGCCGAGGCGCCGCCGGAAGTGAGGATCACATCGGCCCTCGCGGCGGCGCTGTCCATCGCGGCGCGCAGGGCGGCGCGATCATCAGGAATGCGGCCCATATCGACTGCGCCCAGACCCATCTGAGCGATCAGCGCCAGAAGCATGGGGCGGTTGGCGTCGTAAATCTGGCCGTGGGCGGCATCCTCGCCCGCCTCGCAAAGCTCATCCCCGGTGGAGATCACGGCAACGCGTAGCCGGCGATAGGCTTGGACGTGGCCCACGCCCACCGACGCCGCCAGCGCCAAATCGGCGGGGGTGAGGATGCGGCCCTCGGGCAAGGCCTCGGACCTTGCGGCCATATCCTCGCCCGCGCGGCGCGCATTGGCGCGTGGCTTGATGCCTGCGCGGAAGGCGACTTGCCCGTTTGCCACACGCACATCTTCCTCCAGCACCACGGTATCGACGCCCTCGGGCAGGGCCGCGCCGGTCAGGATGCGGATCGCAGCGCCGGGAGGCACTTGGCCCGCATAGGGCACCCCCGCCGCCGCGCGGCCCTCGATGAGCGGCAGAACCGGATCACCCTCGGGGAGCGCGGCATGAGCGAAGCCATACCCATCGACCGCCGAATTCGCGGCGGGCGGTGAGGCGCGGCGTGCGATGACAGGTGCGGCAAGGACGCGGCCAAGCGCGTCCGGCAACGCGCAGGCCTCGGCGCTGACCACCGGGCGCAGCGCCGCCTTGAGCGCGCCTAGAGCTGCGTCCACAGGGGTCCAGTCCACGCCCGCAGGCAGCGAGAAGCAATCATCGCGCAGGGGCGGCGGTTTTGGCGCATCTTGGGCCAAGGCCGTGAGCCTGTCGGCATGACCTGCGCCCAAAATCCATGCCTCTTCTTTTGCGGCCTCTGGAAGATCGTTCATCATTGGCCCGAGCGCCTCTGGCGACAGGCGTGCAAGGGCCAGCGACAAAAGCCGCACCTGCGCCGCGTCGCGGATATCTTCCTCGGCGGCGGTCTTGACCGCAGGCTCGATCAATCCGGGCCAGATTTCGGCGAGCACTGTGGGCGCTTGCTCATGCCGCTCAAACGGCCAGACCGCCACTCCTTGCATCTGTCGGAGCCGTGACAGCATCGGCAGGCCCATCAGAATCTGGCTGCCCACGGTGGGAGAATAGCACAGCTGATAACAACTGCTCGCGGCCTTGGCGGCGATGTCACAGGCGCGTTTCTCTGGCGTCACGTCAAAGGTTATTCCCTCCTTGCGGTAGGGGATGCCGGGCCAGCGATCCTTATGCGTCTTTCCCCAAAACGGGCCAGGGCCGGGGAAGGCGGCGTTCATCTCCTGGGCCACGTCAAAGCGGTTGTTATGGCCGCTTGCGTCATCGGTGATGCGCGCCGCCAGCCAGTCCCAGAGGGCGAAAGGATCGTCCGAGCCTGTGATCTGACGTGCCACGCCCTTGGGGTATCCGAACGGAAAATCGAAGCCCGCGAGAAGACGGCGGCCTGCGGCCCGCTCCTCGGCGATGATCGCGATGATACGCGCCTCCGCTTCGACTCGCGTGCGGCAATAGATCGGCGCCTGCGCATGGCCCTGCCGGGTGAGGCCGAGCCAGATCGCGTCCTTGGAAGGCCGCTTGGGTGCGGGGGTGCCCGCGGCAGACCAATCGACGACGAGAACGCTGTCGAATCTCATTCCACCGCCTCGCGCAGGCCCACCTCATGCAGGATAAAATCGGCGATGGCTTTGGTGTCGTTGAGGTCAAACACGGGACGGTCCAGATCAAGGGGCGTGTCCGAGGCCACGGCGCGGATATGTGGATCACCCGGCGCGATCAGAGGATTGCCCGTCTCGGCGCGCCATGCCTCAATCTTCGCATGTGTGTCGCGTTTGTAGCCCTCGATCAACACCATATCGACGGGGTGGAGGCGGGCCAGAAGCTCCGCCAAACTCGGCTCATCCGTCCCACGCAACTCCTGCATCAGGGCGATGCGTTTGCGTGACGCCAGAAGCACCTCGGACGCGCCTGCGGTGCGGTGGCGAAAGCTGTCCTTGCCGGGGTGGTCCACGTCGAAATTGTGATGCGCGTGCTTGACGGTGGAGACGGTGAAACCACGCCCGGTGATCTCGGTCACGAGGCGCTCCATCAACCCGGTTTTGCCCGCGTTCTTCCAGCCAGTGACGCCGTAGAGCCTCATGTCGCGGCCTCCAAGAGCGCTTGGGCGTGGGCCAGATCCTCGGGCGTGTTCACGTTGAAGAAGGGCGCGCCGGTGCCATCGAACATCGCCTCACGCCCGCCATGGCTATCGGTCCACATCACCACCTTGCGCAGGCCGCCTTCGAGGGCTGCGCGCAGATCATCGCGCAGCGCCGTGGGCCAGAGGCCGAAAGTGGGCTGCCGTCCGTCCGGCGTGCAGGCAAGGACAAGCGGATGCTCCATGCCTTCCGCCGCAAGCATCAGGCGCGGAACCAGATCGCAGGGGAAAAACGGCGTATCGGCGGCCACGCTGACCACGGCCTCAGCCCCTTGGGAGGCGGCCCAATCAAGCCCGGCCAAAACACCCGCCAAAGGCCCTACAAACCCCTCCACCGGGTCGGGCAGCACGGGCATCCCGAGTGCTGCAAAGCGCAGCGCGTCGCCATTGGCGTTGAGCGCCATACCGGCCACTTGCGGCTCGAACCGCTCGATCACATGGCTGAGCAATGTGCCGCCCGTCCCCTCGCGCCCAAGTGGCAACATCCCCTTGTCACCGCCGCCCATGCGCGTGGCGAGACCGCCTGCGAGGATCACGCCCAATGGTTTCTGCATCATGTATCTCCCGCCGATTTGCGCCGGTGTTTCTTGGCCTCGGGTGCCACCGAGGCAGGATCGGCGTCGCGGATGAGACGCTCTTCCCCACTCAAACATATAAACCGCTGTCCGCGCATCCGGCCAATCAGCGTGAGGCCAACCTGCCGCGCGATCTCCACCCCCCAAGCCGTAAAGCCGGAGCGGGAGGCGAGCACGGGGATGCCCATCAGCGCCGTCTTGATAACCATCTCGGTGGTGAGCCGCCCGGTGGTGTAGAGCATCTTACCCTCGGGGCCGACCCCCTCCGAGAACATCCAGCCTGCAATTTTATCAACCGCGTTATGCCGCCCCACATCTTCCATATAGACCAGCGGCCGCGGCCCTTCACAAAGCACGGTTCCATGGATCGCGCCCGCCTCAAGATAGAGCGAGGGGGTCGTGTTGATCCGCTGCGCGAGCGCATAAAGGTCCGAGGTGCGGACCTCGCTGGAGGGCAGTTCAAGCCCCTCAAGCCCCTCCATCATGTCACCAAACACCGTGCCCACGGCACAGCCGCTCGTGCGGGTTTTCTTCTTCAGCTTGTCCTCATAGGTGGTCTGGCCGCCGGTGCGCACCACAACCGTCTCAAGCTCCTCGTCATAGTCCACGCGCAGTACGGCCTCGCCATCCTTCAGCATCCCCTGATTGCGCAAAAATCCAAGCGCGAGGTACTCGGGGTAATCGCCAATTGTCATCGCCGTCACGATTTCCTGAGCGTTCAGAAATATCGTCAGCGGACGCTCCTCGACGACAGAAATACTTTGACTCTGGCCGTCGTGATCGACGCCTTCGACCGCGCGGGTCAGGCGCGGCGCATCCGGTGCGGGCGCGATGATATAAGGGGCGGTGTCGGGCAATTGCATCTCCTGAGGCTTGGGTTTAGGCAGCGCGGGACAGGCCGCTCTGAGGGCACTTAATCCGATGACCACAAAGACCACCAAATCCCCCTACTGGCAAGGCATGGCCGCAGGCGCCCCCTTTGTTTTGGTCGTGGTGCCGCTCTCCATTCTCTTTGGCGTTGTGGCAACCGAAGCGGGGTTGAGCGTGTTCGAGACGATGGTGATGACCACGCTTGTCATCGCCGGTGCCGCACAGTTCACGGCGGTGCAGCTTTTGTCCGAGGGCGCGCCCACGCTGATCGCGCTGGTCACGGCGCTGGCGGTGAATTTGCGCATGGCGATGTATTCGGCCTCGCTGACGCCGCATCTGGGCGCGGCCCCCGTGCGCCACAAGGCGCTGATCGCGTGGCTGATGGTGGATCAGGCCTATGCTTGCGGTATGCTGGCTTATGAGCGGAACCCGGGCTGGAGCGTTGCGCAGAAAGCGTCGTTCTATTTCGGCACAGTCTCTCTCATCGTGCCGCTTTGGGGTGTGTTCACCTTTGTGGGCGCAGTGGTAGGTGAGGCGATCCCGCCGGAATTCGCGCTGGATTTTGCGGTGCCGATCACGTTTTTGGCGATGATTGGCCCGATGCTGCGCACGCAGGCACATATGGTGGCGGCTGGGGTGGCGATCATCGTGTCGCTTTTTCTGGCCTTTCTGCCCTATTCCATTGGCGTGCTGCTGGGGGGCCTTGCGGGCATGATCGCCGGGGCCGAGGCCGAGCGGCAGATGGCCCACCGAGGGATAGCGATATGACCGAGATCGGGACAGGGATTGGCACCGAGATCGGCACAGCCGCGCTCTGGACCGTGATCATCGGGCTTGGGGTCGGCAGCTTTCTCTTGCGGTTCTCGTTTCTGGGCCTGATCGGGGATCGGGAATTGCCCGTCTGGGTGCTGCGGCATTTGCGCTATACCGGCGTCGCGGTAATCCCGGCGCTTGTAGCACCCTTGGTGGTCTGGCCCGCGGCCACGGGGGGCGCGCTCGATGCACCGCGGATGGTGGCGGCACTGGTGACGGTGGCGGTGGGGCTTGCGTTTCGCAATGTGATCGCGGCAATCTTGGCGGGTGGGGCGAGCCTTTATCTGGGCCTTTACCTGCTGGGATAAAGGGAGAGGACATGGAGCCGTTCGGCCTGAGCGATCCGCCGCTGCGCCACTACCGAACAACCGTTTGGGACAGCGCGCGCTGGGACGGGTTCGTGCGCCGCGCGGATGATGTGCTGATCTGCACGCCTTACAAATCGGGCACGACATGGATGCAGATGATCTGCGCGCTTTTGATCTTTCGCACGCCCGATCTGCCCCTGCCGCTGGCCGAGATTTCCCCTTGGATGGACCTGCGCGCAGCCCCCGCCGATCAGGTGCACGGCGTCTACGGCGCACAAACGCACCGCCGGTTTATCAAGACGCATACGCCGTTGGATGGTTTGCCATGGGACGCGCGCGCCAAGCACATTTGCGTGCTGCGGGATCCGCGGGATGTATTCATCTCCATGTCCAACCAGATGAAGAACAACAACCCCGAGGCGGTCGCGCTTTTCATGGCCGACATGGATCCCGACGCACCGGAGCCGCCCGAGGAGCACAACGCGCTCTTTTGCTATTGGCTGAGCACTGCGAGCTTCGCATGGGAGCGTGACGGCGCGCCCTATTGGTCCGCCCTGCGCCACGGGGCAACTTATTGGCAGCACCGGGCGCAAGACGGCATCTTGATGGTGCATTACGCGGACCTTAAGGCCGATCTGGAAGGGCAGATGCGGCGGGTGGCGGCCTATCTGGGTATTGAAATTGACGAGGCACTATGGCCCGATCTGGTCCATGCGGCGGGGTTCGCGCAGATGAAGGCCCGGGCGGACAAGACCGCGCCGGACACGAATTTCAACATGTGGAAGGACAACGCGGCCTTCTTCCACAAGGGCGTGTCGCGGCAATGGGAGGGGGTCTTGACTGATGACAGCCTCGCCCTGTTGGACGAGGCTCTGGAGCGGTATCCGTCTGATTATGTCCGCTGGCTCCTGCGGGCCTAACCGATTGCGGCGGCTTTCACATCATCGTCGATGAAGGGCAGGTATTGCTGGAAATTGGCCGAGAACATCTCGACCAGCTTGGCCGCTTGGCGATCATAGCTCTCGGGGTTGTCCCATGTCCGGCGCGGATCAAGCAGCACGGTTGGCACGCCGGGAGCGTCCACCGGCACATCGAAGCCGAAATTCGCATCCTTGCGGAACTCAACCTTGGCCAGTGACCCATCAAGCGCCGCCGTCAGAAGGGCGCGTGTCGCCTTGATCGGCATCCGCGCGCCGGTGCCATAGGCCCCCCCGGTCCAGCCGGTATTCACGAGCCAGCAGGTCGCGCCATGCTTGGCGATCTTGGCGCGCAAAAGGTTGCCGTAAGCCTCGGGCCGGCGCGGCATGAAGGGCGCGCCGAAGCATGTGGAGAATGTCGGCTCAGGCTCGGTCACGCCGCGCTCGGTGCCCGCGACCTTGGAGGTGAAGCCCGACAGGAAGTGATACATTGCCTGCGCAGGGGTCAGCCGCGCGATGGGTGGCAGCACGCCAAACGCATCGCAAGTCAGCATGATGATATTCTTGGGGTGCCCGCCCATGGCCGTGGGCGAGGCGTTCGAGATATATTCTAGCGGATAGGCGCAGCGCATATTGGCCGTCAGGCTATCATCGTCGAAATCCAGCTCCTTGGTCTCCTCGTCATAGACCATGTTCTCGATCACTGTGCCGAATTTGGAGGTGGTGGCGAAAATCTCTGGCTCTGCCTCGGGGTTGAGGTTGATCGTCTTGGCGTAGCACCCGCCCTCGAAGTTGAACGTGCCGCGATCGGACCAGCCATGCTCGTCATCGCCGATCAGAACCCGGTCGGGATCGGCGCTGAGTGTGGTTTTGCCCGTGCCAGACAGGCCAAAGAAGATCGCCGCATCCACAGGGTTGCCCTTGGCATGGTTGGCCGAGCAATGCATCGGCATGATGCCTTTTTCAGGCAGCAGATAGTTCAGCAGGGTAAAGACGGATTTCTTGTTCTCGCCCGCATATTCCGTGCCGCCGATCAGGATGATCTTGCGGTCGAAATTCATCGCGATCACCGTCTCGGAGCGGCAATTGTGTTTCTTTGGATTGGCGGCAAAGCTCGGGCAGTTGATCACGGTGAAATCGGCGATGAAGTGGTCCAGCGCCTCTCGCTCGGGGCGGCGCAGAAGATGGCGGATGAAAAGCCCGTGCCACGCAAGCTCGGTCACCATGCGCACTTTGATGGAATGGGCCGGGTCCGCGCCACCGGTGAGGTCCTGCACGTAATAGCGCCCCCCCTCCATATGCGTGAGCATATCTTGGTAAAGCGCATCGAACCCCTCGGGCGACATCTGAGCGTTATTCTCCCACCAGATGTTGTCTTTGACGCTGTCAGTAAGCACGATGTGCTTGTCCTTGGGGGAGCGGCCCGTGAACCTGCCAGTAGAGACCAAAAACGCGCCGCCCTGGCCCAAAGCCCCTTCGCCGTTTTTCAACGCTGCTTCGATCAAGGCCGGCTCGTTCAGGTTGTAATGCACCTCGCCGAGGCCCTTGATGCCTTGATCCTCAAGACGAAACTCTGGATTTACCCGTCCCACTGTCATCGATTTGTCTCCGTTATCGATCCATCGCCCGTCGGGGCGGATAAAGCGGGGTCAGGGGGGCATTGGCCCCGCGCTGAACATCCGCACTGGGGCCTCTTAACATGACGTTTTTGCCAATGAACAGGACGCTTTGGCACAGTTAGCGCAACCAAGCGCAAGTTAGCGCAACCACGCACCTCAGGCGCGTCGATAGCGCAAATGCGTCACAAATAACTGAGCCAATTTAGCCATTCCGACACGAAATCTGTCTGAAATAAGGCACGAAACCCGGCTGATTCGCAGTTTGGGATTGATTGGCAAGTGAAAACAGGGCCATAGTGAAAGAAAAAAACGCAGGCAACCGAGCAGTACAAGGATTAATGTTATGTCTAAGATCGCCCTCGTGGACGATGACAGGAATATTCTGACATTCGTTTCCATGACCCTTGAGGCCGAAGGCTTTGAGGTTGAAACCTATAATGACGGTCAACAGGCCTTCGACGCGTTCAGCAAGAAACTCCCCGATATGGCGGTGCTGGATATCAAGATGCCACGCATGGACGGCATGGACCTGCTCCAACGTCTGCGGCAGAAATCGTCGATGCCCGTGATTTTCCTCACCTCCAAGGATGATGAAATCGACGAGGTTCTCGGCCTTCGTATGGGCGCCGATGACTACGTGAAAAAGTCGTTTTCTCAACGTCTTCTGGTCGAGCGGATCCGCGCTCTGCTGCGCCGTCAGGATGTAATGGACGGCACGGCGCCCGCCACTGAGGCCGAAGAAGGCAAGGTGATTGAACGCGGTGAATTGCGGATGGACCCGCTGCGCCATGCTGTGGCTTGGAAGGGCCGCGATGTGTCGCTGACGGTGACGGAATTCTTGCTGCTTCAGGCGCTGGCACAGCGTCCGGGCTTTGTGAAAAGCCGCGATCAACTGATGGACGTGGCCTATGACGATCAAGTCTATGTCGACGACCGCACCATCGACAGCCATATCAAACGTCTGCGCAAGAAGCTGCGCACCGTCGATAGCGAATTCTCCGCGATTGAGACGCTGTACGGCATTGGGTATCGTTACAACGAAGAGTAACGCGTCAAGGCTTTGGCCAAGGGGATCAGCGTGCGTGATTCAGCACCGGGACGGGATGGCGATGTGGTTCTGGGCGACGATTTTGTCGCCCCGGACAGCGTGGTCGATGAGGAAGTGCGCGCCCGTAGGGCGCGGCGCGGGTTCTTGTCCTTGCGTGAAAGCCCTCTGACCCGCAAGATTATCACCTTCAACCTTATCGCGCTCAACGTGCTGGTCGCGGGTATTCTATATCTCAACTCTTCGCGCGACGGCATGGCCATACAGCGGGCCAACAGCCTCGTGGGCGAGGCGGAGCTGGTCGCGGATGTGTTTGAGGCGCAGCTGCCCATCGGCGCGCCAGTGAATATCATGACCGGTGATGGCGTCGACGTGGCGCAGACCTTGGCCGGGCTGGATATTCAGCAGGGTGCCGAGGTGTTTGTTTTCGACACAGATGGCGCGCTTGCCGGACATGTCGTGGGCGAGGAGGTCCGCGCCAGCGACGACAAGGATACGCAGCCTACGGTGATTACCGATGCGCTGACGACGCTTTGGGGCTGGATGTCTGCGCCGTTTGGTGTGGGCACACAGGAGGCGCAGCCCAGCGTTGAGGATATGACGCGTGACAGGGTGGCGCTTGCCCTCGCGGACGGCACTCAAGTGACGTCCGGCGAGGTGAGCGGCGGCACGATTTTTTCGGTGGTGAGCCCGATTGAGCATGACGGGCAGGCGATTGGTGTCGTGGCCCTCGTGAGCGCATCGGGCGAGATTGACCGGCTGGTGATGTCCGAGCGTGAGCGTGTCTTGCAGATGTTCATTATTGCCACGCTGGTCTCCATCGGGCTGAGCCTGATCCTCGCCTCCACAATCGCGCATCCTTTGGCTGATCTGGCCGCCGCCGCCGAGATAGGTGGCGCGCGCAACCGGGGCAAGAACGGCAATGGCCGTATCCGCATTCCCGACCTCACGGCGCGCCCCGACGAGATCGGACGGCTCAGCGGCGCTTTGCGTGGCATGGTGGGGGCTTTGTATAATCGCATCGATGGGAATGAACAATTTGCCGCCGATGTGGCCCATGAGATCAAGAAACCTCTGGCCTCGCTGCGCTCCGCGGTAGGCACGATGCGCGTGGCCAAGCGCGATGAGCAACGCGAAAAACTGCTCGACGTGATCGAACATGACGTGCGCCGTCTTGACCGTCTGGTAAGCGACATCTCCAATGCGTCCCGGCTCGATTCCGAGTTGGTAAAGGAAGAGGAAGAGCCGTTCGATCTGCTGACCATGCTACGCAATCTGGGCGAGTATCTGGGCCAAGAGGCGCAAGGCAAGGGGATCGACTTCATCACCGATTTCCCGGAAAAACCAATTGTGATCAATGGGCTTGAGGCGCGCCTGGCGCAGGTCTTCGTCAATCTCATCTCCAACGCCATCAGTTTTTGCGAGGATGGCGATGCAATCCGGATCTGGGCGCGCCGCCGTGAGAACCGTGTGCTGGTCGTTGTCGAGGATACCGGGCCGGGCATCCCCGATCAGGCCCTGACAAAGATTTTCCAGCGTTTCTATTCCCAGCGAGATGCCAGCGATTTCGGCAATAATTCTGGCCTCGGCCTTGCGATCTCCAAGCAGATCGTCGAGGCGCATGGCGGCGTGGTCTGGGCCGAGAATATTCGGCCCACGGATGCGGATATAACCTCGGACCCGCTGGGCGCGCGCTTTGTCGTGGGCCTGCCGGTCTGATCTGGCGGCCATGCCCCAAGACATCACGGTTCATGCGACATGCGTTGCGGTTGCAGGCCGATCGGCGCTTATCCGAGGCGCATCAGGGTCCGGAAAGTCGGCGCTGGCCTTGCAATTGATGGCATATGGCGCGGCGCTTGTCGCTGACGACCGTACGCGGCTCTGGCGCGACGGGGACCATCTCATGGCTGATGCGCCCAGCACTATCAAGGGCCAGATCGAGGCGCGCGGCATCGGCATTTTGCATGCGCCCCCCGCGGGGCCCACACCGGTCGCACTGATCGTTGAGATGGACGCTCTCATGTCGCCGCGTCTGCCGCCTGAGGCGTCCGAGACCCTGCTGGGTGTGGAGGTAGAGCAGCTTGGAAAAACGGACGGAGGTCATTTCTCTGCCGCAGTTTACCTCTATCTTATGTATGGGCGCGCCGCCTGATAGGAGCATTTCGATGCCGAGCCAGACCCCTCATATCGTGCTTGTCACCGGCCCCTCGGGCGCGGGGCGGACCACCGCGATCCGGGCGCTGGAGGATATGGGATATGAGGCCATCGATAATATCCCGCTCTCGCTTTTGCCGAGGCTTTTGCGCGCAGAGCGTCTGGACCGGCCTCTGGCTTTGGGTGTGGACACGCGTAACCGCGATTTCTCGACCCACGCATTGATCGAGGCGATTGACGGGATCGGCGGCTGGGCTGATGCGCCGATGCAGCTTCTCTATCTCGATGCGCGGCCTGACATTCTGCTGCGCAGGTTCTCCGAGACGCGGCGCCGCCACCCTCTGGCCCCGGCGGAAAGCCCCGAGGTGGGCATTGACCGCGAGCTTGACCTTCTTGGGCCCATTCGCGCGCGGGCTGATATACTCATCGACAGCTCCGAGCTGAGCCCCAATGAGTTGCGCGCGGAGCTGGACCTGTGGTTCGCGCCGCAAGGTGGCACGGCACAATTGGCGGTGTCTGTGCAGTCATTTTCCTACAAACGCGGGCTGCCGCGCGGTGTGGATATGGTGTTTGATTGCCGCTTCCTGCGCAATCCATACTGGGAGGAGCGACTGCGCCTCTTGGATGGGCGCACACCCGAGGTGGCGGAATTCATCGCCCAAGACCCTCGCGCGGCTCCATTCCAGCAACAACTGCAATCCATGGTTACAATGCTGCTCCCGGCCTATGAGGATGAGGGCAAAGCCTACCTCTCCATCGCGCTGGGCTGCACTGGTGGGCAACATCGCAGCGTTGCGATGGCAGAAACTTTGGCACGCGCTCTTGCGGATGCGGGCTGGCAAGTGTCAACTAGGCATCGGGAACTTGAGCGCCGGACTGGTGCGGCAGGCCCATCTGGGGCCCCTGAGGGGCATGACCAAGATAAAGGAAGCTGAGCGGTGATCGGGATCGTGATCGTGGCCCATGGGGGCCTTGCGCGTGAATACCTCGCCGCGATCGAGCATGTGGTCGGACCACAGCCCGGCATCCGTGCGATTACCATCGAAGGCGATCACGATCGCGCCGCCAAACAAAACGAGATTTGCGCCGCGGCAGACGCGGTAGACGCAGGCGGCGGGGTTGTCGTTGTGACAGATATGTTTGGCGGCTCGCCCTCCAACCTGTCGCTCAAGGCCTGCCGCCCCGGTGGGCGGCGTATGCTTTACGGCGCAAATTTGCCGATGCTCATCAAACTGGCCAAATCCCGCGCGTTGCCGTTGTCCGAGGCGGTGCGCCGTGCGCTTGAGGCCGGGCGCAAATATATCGACAGCCAGAACATATCGCAGGATACCTGAGCCTATGACACAGACCGTTACCCGGCAGCTTGAAATTGTGAATGTCAAAGGGTTGCACGCACGCGCCTCGGCCAAATTGGTGGAGGTGGTCGAGGGCTTCGACGCCACGGCTGAGGTTTCGCAAAACGGCCAGTCTGCCAGTGGGGACAGCATCATGGGGCTTTTGATGTTGGCAGCCGCGATGGGAACCACTATTGACATCGAAACCCGAGGACCAGATGCCGAGGCGCTGGCCGATGCGGTGGCAGCTCTTGTGGCGGCCAAGTTCGGGGAAGACATGTAGGCGCCGCGTGCGCCGCGACAAATGGGACTGCCCACGTTGTGAACAAGCTGGACGATCATGGCGCGCCCGCGCCCGAGGAGACGGTGAACTTTACCAAGTATGATCGCCGCAGCCTGACCTATGCCAATTCGTTCGACTCGCCGCTCGTGGCGGCCATCATTCGCACGGTCGAGATGTTCACGGGCAAGATCACCATCCTGCGCATGATCAAGGTGTTCGAGAAACGCGGCGCACCCACGGGGCAGGCGTTCTGGCGCGCGGCCCTTGGCACGATGGGTATTGATCTTCTAACGCCTGAGGATGAGTTGGCGCATATCCCGCTGGAAGGGCCTGTCGTCGTGGTGGCGAACCATCCGCATGGGTTGGTTGACGGAATGATCCTTGCCGATCTGATCGGGCGGCGGCGCACGGATTACAAGATCCTGACACGCGCGCTCCTGACAGGGATTGATGAGGTCGCCGCGAGCTACATGATCTCCGTGCCCTTCCCGCACGAGCCCGATGCGCAGCGCAAATCGGTCGAGATGCGTGCCAAGGCGATGGCGCATCTTAAGGAAGGCGGGCTGATTTCGGTCTTCCCGTCGGGAGTGGTTGCGTCGTCCGATACGATGTTCGGCCCCGCGATCGAGCGAGAGTGGAACGTCTTTACCGCCCAGATGATCCGCCGCTCCGGTGCCACCATCGTGCCGATTTATTTCCCTGGTGGGAACAGCCGCTGGTATCAGATCGCGAACCGTCTCTCCTCAACGCTGCGCCAGTCTTTGTTGCTGCACGAGGTCGTGCACAGCTGCAATCGCCCGCAAAAACCCATCGTAGGCTCGCCCATCACGCCCGAGCAGATGGAGATGCTGCAAAGTGACCCGCGCGGTTTCATGACGTGGCTGCGCGCCCATACCCTGTCGCTGGGCAAGGCGACGTCTCACCCAAAGGATTCCTGACATGACCGATATTATCCGTAGCCACACCAACACCCGCATGAGCCAAGCCGTGCGTTATGGCACCACGCTTTACCTCGCGGGGCAGGTGGGCGAAGTCGGGGAGAGCGTTGCAGATCAAACCCGCAGCTGCCTGCGCAAGATTGAGGCGCTTCTGGCCGAGAATGGATCGGACACGCAAAGAATGCTGCAATGCACGATCTGGCTGGCTGATATGGCGGATTTTCCGGCGATGAATGAGGTTTGGGACGCATGGGTGCCCGCAGGTGCCGGCCCCGCGCGCGCCTGCGGCGAAGCCAAGCTGGCCCATCCCGAGCTGCTCGTCGAGTTCATCGTGATCGCGGCCTGCGACGCCGCCTAAAACACATCGCTCACTGCGCAAAAGGAAGCCCCGCCCATGTCCAGTCACGGCGCACCCATCCCTATGACGTCCGCCAAATGCGGCCCCCTTTCGGGTGTCGCCGACGTGCCGGGGGACAAATCCATCTCGCACCGCGCCTTGATCCTCGGGGCCATGGCGGTGGGTGAGACGCGCATCACCGGGCTTTTGGAGGGCGATGACGTGCTCGATACGGCCCGCGCCATGCGGTCCTTCGGGGCGGAGGCGGAGAAGGTGGGCGATACCTATGTCGTCCACGGCGTGGGTGTTGGGGGCTTTGCCGAGCCGGATCATGTGATCGATTGTGGCAACTCTGGCACCGGCGTGCGCCTCTTGATGGGGGCGATGGCCACCACGGATATATCGGTGACATTCACCGGCGACGCCTCGCTCAATAGCCGCCCAATGGCGCGGGTGACGGACCCTCTGGCACTTTTCGGCACGCAATCTGTGGGCCGTCGCGGTGGGCGCTTACCAATGACGTTGGTAGGGGCGGCGAACCCGGTCCCTGTCCGCTACACGGTGCCGATGCCCTCGGCGCAGGTGAAATCCGCGGTGCTTCTTGCGGGGCTCAATGCCCCCGGCCAGACGGTGGTGATCGAGCATGAAGCGACCCGTGATCATACCGAGCGGATGCTGGCAGGCTTCGGCGCCGAGATCACCGTCGAGGATACTGACGCGGGCCGCGTGATCACCCTCACGGGCCAGCCCGAGCTGCGCCCCCAAACCATCGCCGTGCCGCGTGATCCGTCCTCGGCGGCCTTCCCCGTCTGTGCGGCGCTGATCACCGAAGGCTCAGACGTGCTGGTGCCCGGCATCGGCCTCAACCCCACGCGCGCGGGGCTCTTCACCACGCTGCGCGAAATGGGCGCGGACTTGACCTATGAGAATACGCGTACCGAGGGGGGCGAGCCTGTAGCAGACCTGCGCGCGCGCTTCTCCCCAAACCTCAAGGGCATCGAGGTGGACCCGGCCCGCGCCGCGTCGATGATTGACGAATACCCGGTCCTCTCGGTCGTTGCGGCCTTTGCGACAGGGCAGACGGTGATGCGCGGCGTCAAGGAGCTGCGCGTCAAGGAATCCGACCGGATTGACGCGATGGCCGAGGGTCTGCGCGCCAATGGCATTGAGGTGGACGAAGGCGAGGATTGGTGGATCGTCACTGGACGCGGCCACGGTAACGTGCCGGGCGGCGGCATCTGTGCCGCGCGTCTCGATCACCGGATTGCGATGTCCTTCATGGTTCTCGGGATGGCCACGGAGGCGCCTGTGACTGTTGATGACGGTGGCCCGATCACCACGTCCTTCCCGATATTTGAGCCGCTCATGGCTGCCATCGGGGCCAAGATTACACGCGCCTAGATCTGCTTCCGACACCCTCCCGAGCCCCGGCCCCATCAGGGGCCAAGGGCGAGATTATCGGGATGCCCGCCAGCGCATGCCTTTGGGTTAAGCGGATCAGACGGGCAGGTGGATTTTGAACGCCGCACGGATTGCCGCATCGGTGACGGGATCAAACCGTGCGGCAGAGCGCTCGGATAAGATCTCCTCCTTACGCGCAGTGGTGTCCTTCAGAAGGTCGGGCTTGCCGGATTCCTCCCATTGCTTCGGGCTCATCCGATTGCCGATCTTGGGATATTGATAATCGCTCACCATCCGCGCCAGTGTCTGGGACGTGCCCAGATAATGCCCCGGACCGCCAATGCAGACCTCGCGGATTTGCTCCAGCGCCAGTGTCTCCTCATTGACCTCGATCCCCCGAACGCAGCGTTGCGCGTGCCCGATCAGATCATCCCCGAGGATCAGCGATTCGAGGCAGAACCCCAAGAGGGACGCATGCATCCCCGCCGCCTCATAGACCATGTTAAGGCCTGACAGCCCCGCCATCACGTTGGAGCACATCTGCTCCCATCCGGCTTGCATATCGGGCAACTTCGCGTCGGTGATCCCGCCCACGGCCCCGCCGGGCAGGTCATAGAACCGGTGCATTTGGGCGCAGCCCGAACTCAGCAGCGCCTGCTCGCCCGACCCGCCCGTCATCGCGCCCGTGCGCAGGTCCAACCCAAAGGGCCACGTGCCGAAAACCGCCGGATGCCCGGGCTTCACCGCGTTGACATAAACGAGACCCGCAAGGCATTCCGCCGTCGCCTGCACAATCGCGCCCGCCACGGTCGAAGGGGCCGTGGCCCCGGCCATGCCCGCGCTCAGTAACAAGACGGGCATGCCGCCTTCGATGCAGGCCTCCATAACCTCGCAGGACTCTGTCGCAAATTTCATTGGTGGCACGACGAAGCAGTTGGAATTGCTCATAAATGGCCGTGCGCGCCATTTATCCTCGCCGCCCGCGATCATGTGCAGCATCTCCAGCGCGCCCTTGACATAGCTGGGATCGGTGAAGGAGGTGCCCACATGTTTCGTGGTTCCGCCGCAGCAGGCGTAGATCGTGTTCATATCCATTTCGTAGTTGTCATAGATATCGCGGCAGACCATGGGCCGCTGGACGAAGTGGATATTGTCGAGCACATCGCAAATGCGTGCGGCGTCGTGCAAATCCTGCACGGTGCATTCGCGGTAATTGCGGCCATCGACATCGACCATGTGCACGGCGGCACCTGCAGTGCCGTAATGCACTTTGGTGCCTTTGAGGTGCATGTCATGTTGCGGATCCCGGCCCATCAACGTCACGTCACGGTTAGCGCGGGCAATCGTGTCCTCCACAAGCGCGCGGGGAAACCGGATGCGGCCATCGTCGCCCTGAATGGCGCCCGCGCCAGTGAGGTAGGCCACGCCGCTGGGCGGGGCGTCGGCCAGACCGATCTGTTCCAGCGCGTCGAGGGCGGTGTTGTGGATTTGCTCGATCTGCGCCTGAGTCAGAATATTCAGCGCGCCACCTTCCATACCTGGGCGTATGGATCGCATCGCCTCCGTTGCGGGGGCTGCACGGGTGGCGCGGCGGGCGGCACGACCGCCGGAGCGGCGAGGGGACTGGTCATTCATGTTATGGTTCCGGGGTTTGGGAAAAAGGAAAAAACGGCGCGGCTCAAGCCCCCGGCCTGCCCCGTGCAGCGCGTCCGCGCTCTGCCCCGATCGTTCTGATCACAAGGGTGATCTTGCAGCATGGCGACATGGCCATCCCCTCACATATGATAAGCCCATGTGAAAATGCCGCGCGGCATCCGTCTATTCTGATTGCGACGTGATGTCGTTTTCAGGCTGTGATCTGTCTATTTTGCCTGCTTGGCCGCCAAAGACAGCAATTTTGCCAGTGCCTCTTCCAGCTTTGCGTCCTCCACGGTCAAGGCGAGGCGGATATGCCCCGCTGCCGCCGCACCAAAGCTTTCGCCGGGCATGACGGCCACATGATGCGTGTCCAGAAGCAGATTACCAAACGCCTCGCCGCTCATACCCGTGCCGCGGATATCGAGCATCACATACATCGCCCCATCCGCCGGAATAGCACGCACAACATTTTGCCCGGCAATCTGTTTCAGCACCAGATCACGACGGCGCCGGAAGGGCGCGGCGATCTTTTCCTCAAATGCGGTGCCTTGGTTGAGTGCGAAAAGCGCGCCCTCTTGGATGAAGCCGCAGACGCCATATGTGGTGTTCGTTGTCAGGTCGCCAATGCGCTGAGTCACGCCGTCGGGGCAGATAAGCCAACCGATGCGGGAGCCTGTCATCGCGTGGCTTTTGGACATGGAGCCTACGACAAGCGTGCGCTCCGCCATGCCGGGAAGGGCGCGGGGGCTTTTATGTGTGCCGGTCCAGATTTGCGTGTCATAGACCTCGTCCGAGATCAGCCACAGGTCATTGTCTTGGCAGACCTGAGCGATGCCTTGGAGGGTCGCATCCGAATAGATCACGCCCGTGGGATTGTTGGGTGAATTGATCAGCAACGACTTCGCGCCGGTCTCTTTGGCCGCGATATCTATGGCGGCGGCGTCGGGCTGAAACTGCTCCTCGGCAGAGGCGGCGATGGAGTGTGCATGTGCGCCAACGCTGCGGATCGTGCCGGGGTAGGTCGCATAATAGGGATCGATGAAGAGGCCGGTGTCGCCCTCGCTCAGCGCGGCGTAATGCGCGGCATAGAGCGCCGATTGCCCACCCGGCACAACCAGCACATTGTCCCGCGTGGTCGGCGCGCCCGTCGCGGCCTGAACCCGTGCGGCGACCTTCTCGCGCAGCGCGCGCATGCCGTTGAACTCGGTGTAGCCCGTATTGCCCGCCAGCCCCGCGCGGTGCATTGCATCAAGGATGCTGGGATCGGTGCGAATGTCATGCTCGCCAATGGTCAACTCGGTCACCGGGGTGCCGTCGCGGATCATCTCGCGGGCGCGTGTGAAGAGATCCCAACCATCCAAGCCGCCGCCGTTTATCTGTTTCAGGCGCTGTGAGAGTTGCATGGGACTGCCTCCGTCTTAAAGGCCTGCAGAGGCCGCTGTTATCCCATGAGACAGGCCAGCGCGGGGCAGGTAAGTCAACCCGCATTTTGCCCGCTTGACCGGGCCGGGGCCACGCGCTTAAGGTCGTGGCATGACCAAGATTATTTGCATTCCCACCTGCATTACACCCTGAGATATCTCGGGCGGGTCTGTCTTTCTATTCCATCACTGGTGAAGAGTTGCTAAGCCCGCCCGGAGCACCCGTGTGAGGACATTGCGCCATGACCAACGCCCAGACGAACACCCAGACCGAGATCAAGCTGCACAATACCAAGACCCGCAAGAAGGAGGTTTTCACCCCTTTGGACGCGGACAATGTGCGCATGTATGTCTGCGGGCCCACGGTTTACGATCGTGCGCATCTGGGCAATGCGCGCCCCGTCGTGGTGTTCGATGTGCTCTACCGATTGCTGCGGCATGTGTATGGGGCTGAGCATGTCACCTATGTGCGCAATTTCACGGATGTTGATGACAAGATCAACGCGCGCGCCGCCGAGAGCGGGCGGGAGATTGGCGAGATCACCGAGGAAACCATCAGCTGGTTTTTGGAGGACATGGGCGCGCTTGGGGCGTTGGAGCCCGATGCGATGCCGCGCGCGACAGCGTTTATCCCTCAGATGGTGACGATGATCGAGGGGCTCATCGCGGCGGACCATGCCTATGCGGCGGAGGGGCATGTTCTCTTTCGCGTGCGGTCTTACGAGGCCTATGGCGCTTTGTCGGGTCGGTCGGTCGATGACATGATCGCAGGCGCGCGGGTCGAGGTCGCCCCTTATAAAGAGGACCCTATGGATTTCGTCCTCTGGAAGCCCTCGGGGCCGGACCTGCCCGGATGGGACAGTCCCTGGGGGCGCGGGCGGCCCGGCTGGCATATCGAATGCTCGGCCATGGCGCATGAGCTTCTGGGGGATAGCTTTGACATTCACGGCGGCGGCAACGACCTGATGTTCCCGCACCACGAGAACGAGATCGCCCAAAGCTGCTGCGCCCATCCCGAGGGCGGGTTTGCGCAGGTCTGGATGCATAACGAGATGCTTCAGGTCGAGGGCAAGAAGATGTCGAAGAGTTTGGGGAATTTCTTCACGGTGCGGGATTTGCTGGACCAAGGCGTGCCGGGCGAGGTGATCCGGTTTGTGTTTTTAAGCACGCATTATAGGAAGCCGATGGATTGGACGGAGAAGAAGGCGAAGGAGGCGGAAGCAACATTGCAACAGTGGGCGGATACGCTTGCTGTGCGCCACGATGTGCTTGATTGGGATGGTTCCACACCCAATCCACACCCAGACGTGACCAATGCATTGTCGGAGGATTTGAATTCGTCGCTCGCTCTGACCAAACTCGGCGTGTTGTTCAAATACATTGATAATAGGGAAGACTTCCTTGCCCTCTCAGACAACGCCAAACGGGACGCAGAGCTGACATTTGTCGCCAGCGCGGCGCTCTTGGGGTTAGATGTTGTCGGGCTTGCGAGGGCGGTTCGGGATAAGCCGGCAGTCCTTGACCTTGACCGGTTCCAATTGGAACTTGCCTATGAGCGGGTGCAGGCGATGGAAAGGAAAGATTTTTCCAAAGTTGATGCATTGAAAAAGTCCCTGACAGAAGCAGGCGTTGAAGTGCGCATGAGCAAGGATAGCATCGAGTTGAAAGAAGGACCAAACTTCGACCCCACCAAACTAGAGGCCCTCAAATGACGCGCTGCACCCACAGGGCAGTGCCCGGCCGCGGGGGGGCGAGAAGCGCCCGCCCGGGGGGGCGGCCGGGCGCTGGCCGTGACGCAAGCGCCTCGGCTGAGGTGCGCTTATGACCCGTGAGCGCCTGACCCTCTACGACACCACCCTGCGCGATGGGCAGCAGACGCAGGGCGTGCAGTTCTCCACCGAAGAAAAGCAGGCCATCGCGCTGAGCCTCGACCGTCTGGGCATCGACTATATCGAGGGTGGCTGGCCCGGTGCGAACCCTACCGACTCTGCGTTTTTTGACGCGGCCCCGGAGACGAAAGCGCGGATGACCGCCTTTGGCATGACCAAACGTACGGGACGCAGCGCGGGCAATGACGAGGTGCTCGCCGCCGTGCTCAACGCGGGCACCCCCGCCGTGTGCCTTGTGGGCAAGGCGCATGAATTTCATGTCACGACCGCGCTGGGCATCAGCCTTGAGGAAAACGTCGAGAATATCCGCGCCTCCATCGCGCATATTGTGGCGCAAAAGCGGGAGGCGCTTTTTGACGCAGAGCATTTCTTTGATGGTTACAAGGCCAACCCCACCTATGCATTGGAGTGTCTGCGCGCGGCCCATGACGCAGGGGCGCGCTGGATTGTGCTCTGTGACACCAATGGCGGCACGCTGCCCGGTGAGATAGGGCGCATCACTGCCGAGGTGATCGCGGCGGGCATCCCCGGCAGCCATCTGGGCATCCACACCCATAACGATACCGAAACCGCCGTGGCCAGCACTCTGGCCGCCGTGGAGGCGGGCGCGCGGCAGATCCAGGGCACGCTCAACGGGCTGGGCGAACGCTGCGGGAATGCGAACCTCACGGCGCTTATCCCCACGCTTTTGCTGAAAGAGCCCTATGCCAGCCGTTTCGAGATTGGCGTGAGCCATGAGGCCTTGGAGGGCCTGACGCAAGCCAGCCGCCAACTTGATGACATTCTCAACCGCGTGCCAATGCGGCAAGCGGCCTATGTGGGGGCCTCGGCCTTTGCGCATAAGGCGGGCCTGCATGCGAGCGCAATCCTCAAAGACCCCACCACCTATGAGCATATCGCGCCCGAGACCGTGGGCAATGCGCGTATCATCCCGATGTCCAATCAGGCGGGACAATCGAACCTGCGCCGCCGCCTTGCCGATGCGGGGCTGGAGGTGGACCCGAAGGACCCGGCGCTGGCGCTGATCCTTGATGAGATCAAAGCGCGCGAGGCGAAGGGCTATACCTATGACAGCGCGCAGGCGTCTTTCGAGCTTCTGGCGCGCCGCGCGCTGGGCCGAATGCCCGTATTTTTTGAGGTGAAGCGCTATAAGGTCACGGTTGAGCGGCGCAAGAACAAGCGCGACGAGGTGGTGAGCCTCTCCGAGGCGGTCGTGGTGGTGAAGGTGGACGGCGAAAAGAAGCTTTCTGTGTCGGAATCGATGGACGCCAGCGGGCATGATCGTGGGCCGGTCAACGCGCTGGCCAAAGCGCTGGGTAAGGATCTGGGGCGTTATACGGAGGCGCTCAAAGACATGCGGCTGGTGGATTTCAAGGTACGCATCACCCAAGGCGGAACCGAGGCTGTCACCCGCGTGATCATCGACAGCGAGGACGCACATGGCCGCCGCTGGTCCACCATGGGCGTCAGCGCGAACATAGTCGATGCGTCCTTCGACGCGCTTTTGGATGCGATCAACTGGAAGCTTTTGCGCGGTGCATGACGATCTGCGCGCCTGCGCCGATATTGTGCGCCGGGGTGATCCGGAGCGTTTTGCCGCCGCGATGGCGGCACCCGTGGCGGCGCGCGCTGTGCTCTTCCCGATCTATGCGTTCAACGTCGAGGTGGCGCGCGCACCGTGGCTGACGGCGGAACCGATGATCGCGGAGATGCGCCTTCAGTGGTGGCGCGAGGCGTTGGAGGAGATCGGCGCGGGCGGCACCATACGCCGCCATGAGGTCACCACGTCTTTGGCCCGGGTTCTGGACGCCGAAGGAGTGGCGCTTCTGGATGCGCTGATCGCCGCGCGGCGCTGGGATATCTACAAGGAGCCGTTCGAGGATCTGGCGCATTTTGAAGAGTATCTGACACGCACCTCCGGGCATCTGATGCTGGCGGTGGCGCGGGCCCTTGGAGGGGCGGACGCGCGCGCGGATACGGACGCGGTGCTGGATGTGGGATATGCCTCGGGGCTCGCGAATTACCTGCGTGCGATCCCGGCGCTCGAGGTGGCGGGGCGAGTGCCATTGGTTGATGGACGGCCCGAAGGTCTGCGCGATCTGGCGCAGGGCGGCCTTGCGCGGCTCGGCAAGGGACGGGCGGCGCGCAAATCGGTGCCAAGGCCTGCGGCACCTGCGCTTTATGCGGCATGGCTTGCAGGGCCCGTGCTGCGCCGGGCCGCCGCACGTCCCGCACTGGTGGGGCAGGGCGCGCTTGATCCTGCGCCCGCCACCGCGCGGCTGAGGTTGATGGCTGTTGCGCTGACTGGGCGCTGGTGAGGGTGGGTCGGAACAAAATTAAGGATATTGATGCCAATCTGGTGGCTTTGGGGGAATTTCGTCTCGCAAGTGGTGCGTTCTGGAACACAATTCTGCGTTTTTGGATCGGCACTAGCGAATAAAAATGTCGCATGATGCCCTTTACGAGGCCCGATCGCACCTTTTCTGAACGTTCAAGACGGGGCATATTAGGGCCATGACAGACTCGATGCCCCTTCCGCCTGCGCCTTCGGGGATGCGTAGCTGGCCCGTGCTTGAACGGGGCTGGGTATGGCTGTGTGGCGCAGGCCCCGGTGATCCGGGGCTTTTGACGCTGCACGCGCTCAACGCGCTCAGGCAGGCGGATGTGGTAATATACGACGCGCTGGTGCAGCAGGATATCCTGAGCTGGGCGCCGAAGGCTGAACATATCTATGCAGGCAAACGCGGCGGCAAACCCTCAGCGGTGCAGCGCGATATTTCTCTGCGCTTGGTCGATCTGAGCCGCGCGGGCAAACGTGTGCTGCGCCTCAAGGGCGGCGATCCGTTTGTCTTCGGGCGCGGCGGGGAAGAGGCGCAGACGCTTGTGCAACACGGCGTGCCGGTGCGCATAATTCCCGGCATCAGCGCGGGGATCGGCGGGCTGGCCTATGCGGGCATCCCCGTGACGCACCGCGATGTGAACCAATCGGTGACGTTCGTGACGGGCCATGATCAATCCGGCAACACGCCCTCCTCTCTCAACTGGAAGGCGCTGTCGGAGGGCAGTCAGGTCCTCGTGATATATATGGGCATGAAACACGCAGCCCGGATCAGTGCAGCACTTATCGAGGCGGGCCGCCCGGCGGACGAGCCTTGCGCGGTCGTCTGTGCGGCGACCACGCCGGAGCAGACCGTGCTGGAGACGACGCTCGGCCACATGGCCGCCGATATCGAGGCGAGCGGGCTGGAGCCGCCTGCGATCTTGTGCATTGGGCGCTCTGTCCTGATGCGGCAGGTGCTGGATTGGCAGGGGATGATGTCCGGGGACGCGCCGCGCGATCTGGACCCTCTGGGCCGGGGGCGCCCCGCCGAGGCATCGTGAGCGGGCTGATCATCGCGGCGCCCTCCTCGGGCGCGGGCAAGACGACGGTGACATTGGCGCTCTTGCGACTTTTGGCGCAACGGGGTGTTGCCGTGCGTGGCGCGAAATCCGGCCCTGATTACATTGACCCAAGGTTTCACGAGGCGGCTTGCGGCGCGCCCTGTCCCAATATCGACGCGTGGGCAATGGGGCCTGCCCGGCTGCGCAGCCTTGCGGCGGGCGAGGGGCTTTTGATCATTGAAGGCGCGATGGGCCTTTTTGATGGGGCCCCGCCCGAAGGTCGTGGGGCCGTGGCCGATCTGTCGCGCCTCATGGATTTGCCGGTGGTGCTGGTCGTGGATGCGGGGCGGATGGCGGGCTCGGTCGCCCCCTTGGTGGCGGGATTCGCCGGGTTTGACCGAGCTGTGCGCATCGCGGGTGTGATCCTCAACAACGTAGGCTCGGACCGGCATGAGGCGATGCTGCGGCGGGCGCTCAGTCCTCTCGGTCTGCCGGTTCTGGCAGCCCTCCGGCGGGACGCGGGGCTGGCGCAGCCTTCGCGGCATCTGGGCCTGCGGCAGGCGGGTGAGCATCCCGCGCTTGAGGCGTTTCTGGATCATGCGGCAGCGGCCTTGGCGGCAAGCCTTGATGTGGAAGCACTTCTTGGGCTGGCCGCCCCTTTACCCGCGCTATGTGCGGCCCCAAGGATGCGTCCCCCGGCGCAGCGGATTGCCGTGGCGCGCGATGTGGCCTTTGCCTTTGCCTATCCGCATATGCTGGACGATTGGCGCGCGCAGGGGGCGGAGATCACGACCTTCTCACCCTTGGCTGACGAGGTGGTGCCAGATACGGATTTCGTTTACCTGCCCGGCGGTTACCCCGAGCTTCATGCCGGAAATTTGGCTAGGAATACCCGCTTTCTGAGCAGTCTGCGGGACACGAACGCCGAGATTTATGGTGAGTGCGGTGGCTATATGGTCCTGGGCACTGGCCTGACGGATGCGGAGGGGCATCGGCACGAGATGGCAGGGCTATTGAGCCTTGAGACCTCCTTTGCGGAGCGTAAACTTCACCTTGGGTATCGCAAGCTCACGCCGCTTGCAGGGCCCTTCACCGCGCCGATGATGGGCCACGAGTTCCACTATGCCACCACGCTTGAGGCCAAGGGCGACCCGCTCTGGCAGGTGCGCGATGCCGAAGGCACGGAACTGCCCGATATGGGTCTGCGCGCGGGCCGCGTCTCGGCCTCCTTCGCGCATGTGATTGACGCTGCTGGTTAGGGGCTTGCCCGACCCGGCCAAGAGGCGTAGCACGTCCCCCATGACCGACGCTGCGATGATCCCCGACGATGCCCGTGCCCGCCGCAATGTGGTGGTTTTGGTACTGGCACAGGCGATCCTTGGCGCGCAGCTTCCGATGATTTTCGTGATCGGCGGGCTGGCCGGGCAGACGCTTGCCAGCAACGTGTGCTTTGCCACGCTGCCCATCACCATGATCATCGTAGGCTCTATGATGGCGGCCACGCCAATGTCCTCCTTCATGCAGAAATATGGCCGCAAGGCAGGGTTTTTCGTGGGCGCGCTCTGCGGTGCCTTGGGCGGCGCGATCGGGGCTTACGGGCTCATGCTGGCATCCTTCCCGATTTTCCTCGTGGGCAGCTTTCTGACTGGTATCTACATGAGCGCGCATGGCTTTTACCGTTTTGCCGCCGCCGATACAGCGAGCGACGGCTTCCGCCCCAAGGCGATTTCCTATGTCATGGCGGGCGGACTTCTCAGCGCGATCATCGGTCCGCAGCTCGTGAAAGTGACCAGTCAGGTGATGGTCGTGCCCTTCCTGGGGACATATATTGCGGTCATCGGGCTGAACCTCATCGGCTCCCTCGTGTTCTTCTTCCTCAACATCCCCAAACCGCCCAAGCCCCAGGCGGATGACCCGCGCGGGCGCAGCCGGTTGGAGCTTCTCAAGACCCCGCGTATCGCGGTCGCGGTGATCTGCGCGATGGTGTCTTACGCGCTCATGAACCTCGTGATGACGTCCACGCCGCTCGCGGTGGTGGGCTGTGGCTTTACCGAAGGGAACGCGGCAGATGTGGTCTCACTGCATGTGCTCGCGATGTATGTGCCGTCGTTTTTCACCGGGCATCTGATCGCGCGGTTCGGCGTGGAGAAAATCATGGGCGCGGGCCTCGTGATCCTTGCCGCCGCCGGGGCCGTGGCGCTTCAGGGAGTGGAGCTTGAGAATTTCTTCATCGCGCTGATCCTCTTGGGGCTCGGCTGGAATTTCGGTTTTATCGGCGCGACCTCCATGCTCGCCGCCAGCCACGCGCCGCATGAGCGGGGCCGTATGCAGGGCCTCAACGATCTTCTGGTGTTCGGCGGAGTGACCATGGCCTCGCTTGCCTCAGGCGGTCTGATGAACTGCTCCGGCGGCAGTGCCGAGGCCGGGTGGAGTGCGGTGAATATCGCGATGGCGCCTTTCCTCGGACTGGCCGGGGCCGCGCTCATCTGGCTTTTGATGCGCCCCAGAGAAACGGCCTGAGCTTTAGCCCAGCCCCAACTTGTCCGCCATGAACGCCAGCGCCACCTGAAGCCCGTCGGGGGCTATACCATGGGCGGTGCCCTTCATCACATGGGCGTAGACATCCTTCCAGCCCGCTTCTTGCAGCGCCTGCGCCGCGTCGGGCAGAGATTGGGGTGGGACCACATCATCGGCATCGCCGTGAATGAGAAGGATCGGCGGGCGCACAATCGCCTCATCGGCCAAAAGGTCCGGCCGCAGGAGCCGCCCTGAGAAGGCGACGATCCCGGCCACTGCATCCTCGCGCCGGGGGGCTACATGGAGCGAGATCATCGTGCCTTGGGAAAAGCCAAAAAGCACGACCTGCTCGGGCATCAGATCCTCATCCACCATCAGCGCATCGAGATAGGCGTTGAGATCATCGGCGGCCGCAAGAAGCCCGCGCTCGGCCTCTTCCTCGCTTGATCCGTCGATCCACGGGATGGGAAACCACTGATAGCCGCCCGCATAGCCGGGGACGTTTTCGGGTGCATCGGGGGCCACAAAAAGCGTGTCTGGCAAATGCTCGCCCAGCGGATCGGCGAGCCCCAGAAGGTCCGCCCCATTCGCGCCATACCCATGCAGGAAGACGACGGCGGAGCGTGTCTCGCCTGAGAGAGGTTCTTTGCGGCTCGATTGCAAGACACGCGTCATCGGATCCCTTCCCTTTGTTTATGCGCACGGTAGTAGGCCCAAAGCAGGCGCGCGGCAACCGATCTCCAGGGGCTCCACGCGGCGGCGATTGCGCGCATTTCGCGCTCCTTCGGGCGGCCCTCCAAAGCGTAGAGCATGCGGGCCGCCTCTTGCAGCGCCAGATCGCCATGGGCGAAGATATCGGCGCGGCCAAGGCTGAACATGGCGTAAATCTCGGCAGTCCATGTGCCGATGCCGGGCACCGTGGTGAGGGTGTGGATCACCTCAGAATCGGGGGCATGGCGCAGGGCCGGATAGTCGATTTCGGCGGCGGCCAGAGCATGGGCATAGCGAATCTTCTGGCGGCTGAGACCGAGGGCGCGCAGCTCCTCCTCGCCGGCCTCTGCCACGGCGGCGGGGGTGGTGAGGCCTGCACCCTCGATGCGCGACCAGATGGCCTTTGCGGAGGCCACGCTGACCTGCTGGCTTACTATGGCGCTGAGAAGCTCCGCGAACCCGTCGGGCTTGCGTCTGAGTGGCAGGGGGCCGGAAACTTCGGCGGCTTCGGCCATGCGCGGGCAGAGCGCGGTGAGCGCAGCCAACCCCTCGGCCACGTCCGCATCCGTCTCGATGATGCGGCTCGTCACAGCGCGCGCGCCCATGCCAACGCGGCCTCAACGCTGGTGAGGATCGGGCCTGGCGTGGGGGACGGGCGGTTGATCATCAGCACTGGGATTTGAAGGGTGCGGGCGGCCTCCAGCTTGGTTGCCGACAATGCCCCGCCTGCGTTTTTCACCACGAGCCAGTCGATGCCGAGGCGTTTGAAAAGTGCGACCTCGTCGGCGACAGAGAAGGGCGGGCGGCCCACAAGGAACTCGCCCCCCTCGAAGGGAAACGGCCCCTCGGGCGGGTCAATCTGGCGGCAATAGAGACGGCGTCCGCGCAGGCAGGCGAACCGCTCCAGCGTCTGCCGCCCAGTGGCGAGGAAAACTGTGGCGCCCTCGGGGATATGGGCCTCAGCCTCCTCCTCGGCGTCGATGGCTGTCCAACGGTCGCCCGGTCCGGGCGTCCAAGGGGGGCGCAGGACCTGGGCATAGGGCAGGGCCCGGGCGGCGCAGATAGCGTGCGTGCGGGCAGAAATGTGGGCGGCGAATGGGTGCGTGGCGTCGAGAACGGCGGTGATCCCTTCGGCCTCCAGATAGGCCGCGAACCCCTCGGCACCGCTGAAGCCGCCGATGCGGGTGGGCAGGGGCACAGGGTTCGGGCTACGCGTCGCCCCGGCGAGCGAGGCGGTGGCGGCGATCCCCTCCGCCGCTAGGCCTTTTGCGATCTGTTGCGCCTCACCCGTGCCTGCCAGCAACAAAAGCGTCATACGCCCGCCTTGGCGAGGATAGTGCCCGCCCTGTCGATCACCAGCGTGTCGGCGGCCACGTCATCGGGCAGCATCGCGCGCACCGTCTCAAGCGCGCCCTGCGCCGCCCACCGGGCCATTGGGGGGCCGACCATTTCCAGCGCCTGAAGCGCCGTGTTGGCCTGCCCCAGATCGGGGCGAGACAAGGCGGTGGCCAGTGCTGCGAAATCCACCTGCGACCGGCCTGAATGCAGATCCCGCGCGCCTTGGGCCAGCTTGGTCATCTTCCCGATTCCACCACCGATGGTAATGCGCGGCACGGGATGTCTGGCGAGATACTTGAGCAAGCCCCCCGCAAAATCGCCCATGTCCAGCATCGCATGATCGGGCAGGCCATAATGCGCCTGCACCACACGCTCGCTCGTGGCACCTGTGCAGCCTGCGACATGAGGCGTGTCGTTGGAGCGGGCCACGTCGATCCCGCGGTGGATGGACGCGATCCACGCCGCACAGGAAAAGGGCCGCACGATGCCGGTGGTCCCAAGCACCGACAAACCCCCTTCAACGCCGAGACGGGGATTCCAGGTCTTCAGCGCGATCTCCGCCCCGCCGGGGATGGAAATGGTGATCTCGATATCAGGGGTCTTGCCGAACTCGGAAGCGGTCGCGTGGACAATTTTCGTCATCATCTCGCGCGGCACGGGGTTGATCGCGGGCTCGCCCGGCGCGATGGGCAGGCCGGGCATGGTCACACGGCCCACGCCGTCACCTGCGCGAAAGGTGACGCCGCCGGCGGCGCGGCGCACCCGCGCGATAATGAGCGCGCCATGGGTCACGTCCGGGTCGTCGCCTGCGTCCTTGATGATCCCCGCCTCGGCCCAATCATCCCCTTGATCCGCATGGGTAATCTCGAACACAGGCTGCTCACCACGCGGCAGGGTGATGCCCACGCTCGCCGGGCGCGCAGCCCCCCATAGCATCATCAGCGCCGCCCGCGTCGCCGCCGTGGCGCAGGCGCCCGTGGTCCAGCCGCGGCGCAATTCTCTGTCTGGTTTCCGGTTCATCTCAGCGCGACTATAGGCAGGGGGCAGCGCTGCGCCAATCGGCAAAATCTGGCGAAAGTGCGCATCGGTCGCAGGGGGCGGGATTGCACGGGGGCTCTCGCGCACCCACATTGGCTCAAAAAAAACAAAGGAGAGCGTTTGATGTTATGTCCGATTGATGGAACCCAGCTTGTGATGGCAGACCGTTCTGGCGTCGAAATTGACTACTGCCCTCAATGCCGTGGCGTGTGGCTGGACCGGGGCGAGTTGGACAAGATCATCGAGCGTTCGGTCCCTGCCGCCGCCCCGCCCCCCGCGCCTGAGCCACGCGGCTATGACCGTGGATATGAACGCGAACAACAACCCTACCGCAAGAAAAAGCGCGGCGGGTTTCTTGAAGACATCTTCGACTTTTGATCATGGCGCTGGGCCTCGTGCGGCCTGAGCGTTGATGGTTTGGCGTACGCTTAGGAAAGTGGAATATCGGCCTCGCAGGCGCGGAATGCCGCCAGCGGGGCCTCTACCCCTGAGAGGCTGATGACCACTGCGACATCGCCCGCAAGCGCCACGACCTGCCCGCCCCCGGCCATCCCATCCAGCACATTGCCAAACCCGCTATCGGTGACCGTGAGCGTGCGGCGATCATCGCTGAGGCTGTGGCGGTTGGTCCCGATCTGCCGCGCCGTGGGCCCGTCAAATTGCATGACGAAAAGGGGGCTTTCCGGCCAAGGCTCGGGCGCTGTGATCGAGACCGTGTAGCGCGGTGCGGTCGGGTCATAGGTGAGCGCCATCGCCACGTCGCCGGGCGGTGATGTGAGCAGGCACGGGCTGCCGGGCGTGAACTCCCACGCATGGGAGGGAGCGGTGAGGGTGAGGAGGGCGAGGATGAAACGCATGGGGTGAGGGTAGCATGAAATCCGGATTTTCAACGTCCGATGAAATCCCGGCCAGGAATCAAGGCCGCAGGCCGCCGGGCTAGCGTCATGCTGAAAGCATGCCTCTGGCATGACCCGCCCCCCGGGGCGGGTGTGCCGTTAGTATGACCGACCAGTGCTTTTTTGGTAATGAGCCACCCTAATATTGCACCGAGCAGTTAGAGAGAAGCTACCCGGAAAACCAACTGCTACAGGCGACTTCTGTCCTGTCACCGATGTTTGTCCACTCGCTTGATATGGCTTCGTTCAAGTGCCTTGTGCCGATGTTGTCAAAGTACCATTGAGCAACAACGTCATCATTTGCGGATGTTCCAAAAGAAATGAACTGGCCGGGTGACGTTCCGGGCCCTCGATAAAAGATGTCAGGATATCGTGCCCTTTGCTCGCTATCTTCTTCGAAACCGCAGACTGAATTGACCTTTAGACCAGCAATTTCAACAGTTCCTTTTATCCTAAAGCACGACGTGGAATCGTAGCCAAGGTTTGCAGAAACATCAATTGCACCTGCCTCTGAGAGCGATTGAATTATAGGCCCGGGAGAAGGGTCTTGTTCGCACCTGAGTTGCTCCAATACAAATATATCCCAAGTCTGAGCAATTGCTGCGTTTGAGGCCACGCACAAAGTGACGACAACAAGACTCTGTATTGCCCTAGATATTTCACGAATAGACAATCTCATTTCAACGCCCCCGCCGCTTCACATTCCCGCCTCTTTGCCCACCACGGCCTGCCGTGCTTCTCCCGCGCCCTTTGCTCGCCGCGTCCACGGCTTCTTCCACCGCGGATTGACGCGCTAGTGGATCATCAGACAACACCAGATCAACCGCTTCCAGCCTCTTCACCTCGTCGCGCAGGCGGGCGGCTTCTTCGAACTCGAGGTTCTCCGCCGCTTTGCGCATGTCCAAACGCAGGCCGTCGAGATGGGCCGCCAGATTACCCCCGTGCAGCGGATTGTCGATCTTGGCGGTCACGCGGCTCATATCCACGTCGCCCTTGTAGAGGCCCGACAGGATGTCCTCGACGTTCTTCTTGATCGTGGCGGGGGTGATGCCGTGCTCTTCGTTATAGGCCATCTGCTTGGCGCGGCGGCGGTCGGTCTCGCCCAGGGCGCGCTCCATCGAGCCTGTGATACGATCGGCATACATGATCACGCGGCCATTCTCGTTGCGCGCGGCGCGGCCGATGGTCTGAATGAGCGAGGTCTCGGAGCGCAAAAAGCCCTCCTTGTCCGCATCCAGAATGGCCACCAGCCCGCATTCGGGGATATCGAGCCCCTCGCGCAGAAGGTTGATCCCGATCAGCACGTCAAACGCCCCCAGACGCAGATCGCGCAGGATCTCGATCCGCTCGATCGTATCAATGTCCGAATGCATGTAGCGCACGCGGATACCTTGCTCGTGCATGTATTCGGTGAGGTCCTCAGCCATGCGCTTGGTCAGCGTGGTGACAAGCGTGCGCATCCCGTCGGCGGAGACTTTGCGCACCTCATCGAGCAGATCATCCACCTGCATTTCCACGGGCCGGATTTCCACCACCGGATCGAGAAGGCCGGTGGGGCGGATCACCTGTTCGGTAAACACGCCCCCGGTTTGCTCGATCTCCCATTTGGCGGGCGTGGCGGAGACGAAGACGGACTGGGGCCGCATCGCATCCCATTCCTCGAACTTCAGCGGGCGGTTATCCATGCAGGACGGCAGGCGGAAGCCATGCTCGGCCAGCGTCATCTTCCGGCGGAAGTCGCCTTTGTACATGCCGCCGATCTGGGGCACGGAGACGTGGCTCTCGTCCGCAAAGACGATGGCATTGTCGGGGATGAATTCAAAGAGGGTGGGGGGCGGCTCACCTGGTGCGCGCCCTGTCAGATAGCGGGAATAATTCTCGATCCCGTTGCAGACGCCTGTGGCCTCCAACATCTCCAGATCGAAATTCGTGCGCTGCTCCAGCCGTTGCGCCTCCAGCAGTTTGCCCTCACCGACCAGCTGATCAAGCCGCACGCGCAGCTCGCGTTTGATGCCGATGATGGCCTGATTCATCGTGGGCTTCGGCGTAACATAATGCGAGTTGGCATAGACGCGGATCTGCTCGAAGCTGCCGGTTTTCTCGCCTGTGAGGGGGTCAAACTCGGTGATGGCCTCAAGCTCTTCGCCGAAAAAGCTGAGTTTCCATGCGCGATCCTCAAGGTGGGCGGGGAAAATCTCAAGGCTGTCGCCGCGCACCCGGAACGAGCCGCGCACGAAGGCGGTGTCGTTGCGCTTGTATTGCTGGGCGACCAGATCGGCCATCACCTGCCGCTGATTATACTCCTCCCCCACTTTCAGATCTTGCGTCATCGCGCCGTAAGTTTCGACCGAGCCGATGCCATAAATGCACGACACGGAGGCCACGATGATTACATCGTCGCGCTCCAGCAATGCCCGCGTGGCGGAGTGGCGCATCCGGTCGATCTGTTCGTTGATCTGGGACTCTTTTTCGATGAACGTGTCCGAGCGGGCGACATAGGCCTCGGGCTGGTAATAGTCGTAATAGCTGACGAAATACTCCACCGCGTTGTTTGGAAAGAAGCTTTTGAACTCACCATAAAGCTGTGCGGCCAGCGTCTTGTTGGGTGCGAGGATGATGGCGGGGCGCTGGGTCTGCTCAATCACCTTCGCCATTGTGTATGTCTTGCCCGTGCCCGTTGCGCCCAAGAGAACCTGATCGCGCTCCCCCTCGTTCACGGCTGCTGAAATCTCGGCAATTGCGGTGGGTTGATCGCCCGCGGGTGAGAACTCGGTGACCATCTCGAACGCGCGCCCGCCTTCCAGCTTCAGCCGGGTGCGCACATCCTGTGCGGGGGCATGCATGAGGGCTTCTGAGCCGTCAGAATGGGCATAGGGCATCGGGGAGACCTCCAAAGGCACAAGAGCTACAGTTGTTCTTTTTGCGCGCCGCTTCAACCCGGGCCGGGAAAACCGGTTTGATTGATCTGCAAAGCGGAATATAGGATGCGGTGCGATAATCAAAGGGATCCAGGATCAAATGCAGCTTGTCCTTCACGCCGACGCTCACGTCACTGATGAAGATCGGCTGCTCAAATCCTTGATCGTCAATCAACGCCTTCTTTCAGAGCGCGGCACGCAAGCGCCGTTCCCCAAGGCATACCGCCGCCTTCTGCGCGATATCCTGCACGCCGCGCGCCAGTCCGGGATCACGGCCGACACGCGCGAGGTGATCCTCGACGCGCTGGGGTTCGAGACGCCGCCCGACCGGCTGATCCTGAGCAATCCGGGGTTTTTCGGCACACCCAAGATGGCGGCCTCAGGCGGTGAGTTCTATTCCTCGGCCACACCGCGCCTTGAGGTTTTTCGCCAGATTTTCGAGCAGGACGAGATCGAGCTCTATTTCGCCATCTGCAACCCGGCCACTTTTCTGCCGGCGATCCTGCCGCAGACCAAATTTGATTCGATGGCCACCTATCTTGGTGGGAGCGACCCGCGTGAGATGCGCTGGTCCGAGATGATCAGCCGTCTGCGCGTGGCCCGACCCGACATCCCGATCACCGTCTGGTGCAACGAGGACACGCCGATGATCTGGGGCGAAATCCTGCGCGAAATGGCCGGGATCGACGCCACGGTGCCTTTGGAGGGCGAGCATTCGCTCTTGCGCGAGATCATGTCGAGCACAGGCATGGCGCGGTTTGAGGCCTATCTCGAAGGCCATCCCGACATGACGGAGATGCAAAAACGCAGGGTGATCGCCGCGTTCTTGGATAAATTCGCCGAGGAAGACGCGATCGAGGAAGAGGTCGATATGCCAGGTTGGGACGAGGCGCTGGTCGACGATCTGACCGAGATATACGATGAAGATATCTACACGATCGGCCGCATCCCCGGTATCACGCTGATTACGCCCTAAGGGTGCTTGCCTGATCCGAAAAGGCCTGCTAAACGCCCCGTGGAAGCCCCTATAGCTCAGCTGGTAGAGCAACTGATTTGTAATCAGTAGGTCCGCGGT
>ERZ887849.283-NODE-283-length-55814-cov-53.484119_pt1 | contig 55814 bp, 51 predicted proteins | sample MGYA00521267_ERZ887849 | MGnify/ENA primary metagenome ERZ887849 (study PRJEB32303, sample SAMEA104408601) | aquatic metagenome | biome: Brackish water; feature: Pelagic; material: water | place: Baltic Sea | collected 2014-06-06T16:11:00 | depth 2,863 m ... | reverse complement strand
GACGCGGGTCAAGGAATTGGTCAAATAAGCTATCCTTCAGATCATAGTGATGCGCAACATTGCGTTTGGCGCGTCCGGGAAGGTTAAAAAAATTCCAAAAAGCAAGATAGGTTCCGGCAAATAGCCCCATCCTTGCCAACCAATGTTTTTGCCAATGGCTATTATTGGCCATCAAAAGTGCCATAAATTGTTCAAGATCGTCATTGGCGATGGTCAGGCTGCCATCCATATAGGCTTCGCCAATGGCAAGATCGGGCTTGACCAAAATACGCCAGAACAGGCGGTAATTCTGTAAATGAATCGTCACATCTGGTCCGGCCAAATCACCCTTCAAACTGTGGGCGGGGCCATTGGCAATCACCATGTGGAGACAACCGACACGCAAAAATTGCTCGAATATGAATAGTCCAATGCGGGTTAGCATGGCACACCACATCTTGTTGTTTAAACCGGCAATTAAAGAATAGTGGGTAAAACAAAATAAAAGGTTAAGGCCGATATTTTTTTGCAAAAAAAATGGTCATTTGCTTGCGGCTTATGATTCGCGGGTGCAGATTACCAGCATGACCGATCCCGTGACCCATCACTCCGCCGATTACCGGCTTGCATCTGCTCCGCTATCGTATCGTGACGGGGTTTTGCGTGCTGATGATTTCGACGATTTATATTATTCGACAGATAATGGGCTTGGCGAGGCGCGTCATGTGTTTCTTGATGGGAATGACCTTGCTGACAGAATTGCCACCGCATCACAATTCACCATTGCCGAGACCGGTTTTGGCACGGGGCTGAATTTTCTGGCGGTGATGGCCTTGCTGGAGGCCATGACGCATAAGCAGACCCAACCCGTGTGCCAGATTGACTATATCTCATTCGAATCACGGCCATTGCCAGCTGTGGCCATGGCACAAAGTCATCAGACATTTCCCGACCTGGCGCGTCATAGCGATGATCTGATTGCAGCATTGCCACCACAATGGCCCGGATTGCATCGCCGTGATTTCCTGCATGGCCGATTGCGATTGCACCTGATTTACGGGGATGCAAATGAGGCGGTGGCAAAGGCCAATTTTGCGGCTGATGCGTGGTTTCTAGATGGGTTCACACCAGCCAAAAATCCGCAATTATGGAATCAAGATTTATTGATGGCGATTGGCCGTTTGACGCGGGCAGGGGGCAGTTTTGCCACCTTTACCGTTGCCAGTGCAGTTCGCCAGCGATTGACCGAGGCCGGATTTGACCTTGAAAAACGCCCCGGATTTGGCCGCAAACGCGATATGCTTGTTGGCCGCAAACGCGCCGGTGCTTTGACGCCGCAGCCAGTTTCCCACAATCGGAAAATTGGGATTATTGGCGGCGGCATTGCCGGTGCTTCGGTGGCGGCGGGGCTTGTGGCGCGCGGCATGACCCCGCATATCATTGACGCCCGCGACCGGCTTGCAGGTGGCGCATCGGGTAACCGGCTGGCCCTGCAAAGCCCGCGTTTAAGTGTTGATCACAATGTGGCAAGCCGAATGTCGGCTGATTGCCTGTCTTTTGCGGCAGGATGCAGTGATGCCGCGCTTGCGGTTGTTGCTGATCGGGTTATCTCGCTTGATTGGCCTGATCGCGAAGCCGTGCGTCAGGCAAAGTTCCGCACCCAATTCTGGCCGGATGATCTAATGCGATTTGTTGATGCCAAAGCGGCATCATCGCAGGCTGGCATTGATCTTCCGCTTGGTGGTGTTGTGCATCATTGGGGGCGGGTGATCGATCCGATGCGCCTGACAAATCATCTTGCGAGGGGCGCGGAAATGCATTTCGGCTTTCATGTGGTTGGCATGCACCATGTTGACGCGAAATATCACCTTTTGGCAGATGATGGACGCCGATTAATATGTGATCAGCTTGTTGTTGCCGCTGGTGCAGATTTAGCGGCTCTGCATCAAATGCTAGCCATTCAGGGCATTGCCATCGATGTTACATCGGGGCAGGTTAGCCATGTTCCGGAAACGGCAACCCTTGCCGGATTGCGGGCAGGCATCAGCTTTGGCGGCTATCTGACTCCGGCACAAGATGGTTTTCACGAGCTAGGTGCCACATTTGACCGCGAGGGCAATACTGAAATTTTGGCAAGCGCGCATCTTCATAATAAACAGCTTTTGCCGCAGGGGCTTGGTGACGGCTTGCCTGATCCTGCCAGCTATGGGGCGCGGGTCAGCAGGCGCGCCAGCACGGCCGATCGCAATCCGGTCTGTGGCAAGATCAATGATGATTTGTTTGTTCTTGGTGCGCTTGGCGCCCGCGGTTTGACGTTGGCGCCATTGCTTGGCGATATGCTGGCCGCAGAAATACTGGGAATGCCGGTAACGCTTGATAGTGATATAAGGCGGGGGCTTGACCCTTATCGGTTTCGCTTGCGGGCAAGCCGCCTATAGACCTAGCATGCTGCGGGCTTTAAACCGTTTGCCATGATCCTGGCAATTGGGGCTAAGAAGCGTCAAAAAGGCCGGCGCAATATCATCTGGTTGTGGCAGCGAATCTGGATCTTCACCCGGGAAAGCTGATGCCCGCATGCCGGTTGCTGTGCCGCCAGGGCTGATCATGTTGATTCGCAAATTGGTTTGCTCGGTCTCACCAGCCCAAACCCGTCCCATTGCCTCAAGACCAGCCTTTGAAATGGCATATGGCCCCCAAAATGGCGCAATGCCCTCGGCAACACCCGACGAAACCAGAACGGCGCGTCCCGCTGGCGCTGCAATCAGCAATGGTTCCATCGCACGGATCAAATGCCATTGCGCGGTCAGATTGATCGAGATAGTGCTGTCCCACACTTTGTCATCAAGATGCGATAAGGGGGTAAGCGGGCCAAGCATTGCCGCATTAGCCAAAAGACCATCAAGACGACCCCAGCGTCCATGGATCGCTGCGGCTAGACGCGGCATTGCGGCATAATCGGCCATTTCGAGTTCAACAATAGTGGCTTTGCCGCCAAGGGCCTTGATTTCATCATCGACGTCTTCCAAGGCACCCATCGTCCGGCCAGTCATGATGATTTCAGCGCCAGCCTTTGCCGCGGCAATCGCTACAGCACGGCCAATCCCGCGGCTGGCACCGGTGATGAGAATGATTTTGTTTTGAAGGTCAGGGGTCATGCTGCGCTCGTTCTGGTTGGCGATGGCTAACGGCTATTGCCGTGGGAAACACGTTTTCCCGACAGGCCGGATGCCAATTTGATCGGATAATCACCGGTAAAACAGGCATCGCAGAATTGCGGCCCATCTGCATTGCGGCCAGCTTCGCCCATGGCACGATACAGTCCGTCAATCGAAATAAAGGCCAGTGAGTCAGCGCCAATTTCCTTGGCAATGGCGTCAATATCCAGCTTGGCGGCAATCAATTGGTCTTTGTCAGGCGTATCAACGCCGTAAAAACATGGGTTTTTTGTTGGCGGGCTGGCAATCCGCATATGCACCTCGGCAGCACCCGCCGCGCGCATCATCGCAACAATTTTGCGTGAGGTAGTGCCACGCACAATCGAGTCATCAACAAGAACAACGCGCTTGCCACGAACCGTTGCTGGATTGGCGTTATGTTTCATTTTCACACTGTCATTCCGGCCTTGCTGAGTAGGCTGGATAAAAGTGCGGCCGATATAGTGATTGCGAATGATGCCAAGCTCGAACGGAATATTCGCCGCTTCGGCATAGCCAAGCGCCGCTGGCACACCCGAATCAGGAACCGGCACAACCAAATCGGCATTTGCTCCAGATTCTTTAGCAAGCTCTGCACCAATGGCTTTGCGTGCGTGATAGACGCCGCGCCCTTCAAGAACGCTATCCGGCCGTGCAAAATAGATATATTCAAAAACGCAAAACCGGCTTTGCTTGGTCGGAAATGGCTTTATTGATTTGATGCCGGCCTTGGTGATCACCACCATTTCACCCGGATCGAGATCGCGCACGATTTCAGCACCCACAATATCCAGCGCACAGCTTTCTGATGCCAAAACATAAGCATCGCCCTGCTTGCCAAGAACCAATGGCCGCACGCCGAGCGGGTCACGAACACCTATCAGCATATCCTTGGCAACGCAGACCAGTGAATAGGCACCTTCAATCTGTTTTAACGCATCAATCAACCGGTCAGTAACCGTGTCCTGATGTGATCGGGCAACAAGGTGAACGATGATTTCAGTGTCAGATGACGATTGAAACAGGCTTCCGGTTTCAACAAGCGATGACCTTAACCGTGCCGCATTGGTTAGGTTGCCGTTATGTGCAAGGGCAAAGCCGCCAAAGGCCAGTTCTGATGAAAAGGGTTGAATTTCCAGTAATGCGTTTGAATTGCCGCTGGTTGAATAGCGATTATGGCCAATAGCCACATGGCCAACAAGATTGGCAATATGTGACGAACCAGCGCCAAAATTTTCGCCAACATGACCAAGCCCACGATGCGCAAAAAAGGTTTTGCCGTCAAAGCTGACAATACCGGCAGCCTCTTGTCCACGATGCTGTAGCGCGTGCAAACCAAGGGCGGTGTTAATGCTGGCCTCATTTGTGCCGAAAATGCCAAAAACCGCACATTCTTCTTGCAAATGATCATCGTCAAAAGGGTGGGTCGTTACCAAACTCATAATCCATGTCCTAAAATCACGGGGGCTAAACCGGCATTCAAACGCCCGCCATGCGCTGGGTTATCAACCAAAACACTGGTGCACGTCAAGGCGTGCCAGATTTTCAATGATGCAAAGTCTTTGTCGCGTTAATTGGCCTTTTCATCACTTAATAATTTCATGCCGTTATCAAGGGTATCCTTGCCAGCTTCGATTGGGGCGTCTAAGCCTTGCGATACCGAATTTGTGGTCATTGGGGCGCGATAGGTCAGATTATCAATCAATTTGTCGCGGTAATCTTCTGGGACAAAGCCAGAAAAATAATGTGCGCTGCGGCTCAAGGCAGGGGTGCTTTGTGATTCCTTGACGATATCGGGCAGATTATCTTCACCTTCGGCGGCAAAAACCGCAGCAACAAACACAATCAGCACAAGACCGAAACCGCGAATAAATCCAAACAAAACGCCAAGCCAGCGGTCAAGGCTGCCAAATCCAACACGCTTGAGACCCGGGGCTAACAGGCTTGCCAAAATGAACCAGATCACAACCGATGCGGCAAAGGGCAAAGCCCATGCCAGCGCCGCGCCAAGCCCTTTGACCTGCAGGAAATCGGCGATCGGCGTTTCGATCATGGGCGCGGTGAAATTGGCGACAAGGATCGAGACAACCCAGCCAGCCAGCCCCAGCAATTCGCGGGTCATACCGCGCAAAGTGGATAGGATAGCTGACAGTATCAGCACAAGAAGAATACCGTAATCAACAAGCGTCAATGTTGCAAAATCGATCATGCAAATCCTTTTTCAGGAAAAACCCCACGGCCAGCCGGTCGAATTATGCGATAGCGCGTCAACTTATACCACCCATAATTTCAATCAATTCGGCCAGAGTCGTCGGCTGCGCCATTGAAATGCCGGTAGTTTTGCCGATTGATTTGCGCGGGCGCGGCATGACCGCATTTTCAAAACCCAGCTTGGCGGCTTCTTTCAGCCGTGCCTCGGCTTGTGCCACCTGCCGCAATTCAGCAGACAGGGCGACTTCGCCGAAAAATACGGTTCGTTTCGGCGCGGGCCGACCAGTTACAGACGAAATGAGCGCCGCCGCAACCGCAAGATCGGCCGCTGTTTCATAAATTTTCAGCCCACCAGCCACATTCAGGAAAATATCACGCCCCGATAAAGGCACGCCGCATCGCGCCTCAAGAACGGCGGTCAGCATGGCAAGGCGGCTTGAGTCCCAGCCAACAACATTACGGCGCGGGCTGGCAAGTGATGAAGGCGCAACAAGCGCCTCGATCTCGACAAGAACTGGACGGCTTCCCTCAATGCCTGCAAATACCACCGCACCAGTAACATCATCGCGCCGGTCAGCAAGAAATAGCTCGGACGGGTTCGGCACTTCGGCAAGACCGGCCTCAACCATTTCAAAAACGCCAATTTCGTCAGTCGCGCCAAACCGGTTTTTGACGCTTCGCAAAATGCGGAAATGATGTGATCGGTCGCCTTCAAAATACAGAACCGCGTCAACCATATGTTCAAGAACGCGAGGGCCAGCAATCGCGCCATCTTTGGTCACATGCCCCACAATCAACAGCGCCACCTGATTGTTTTTGGCGGCTCTGATTAATTCCTGCGCGGTGGCGCGAACCTGCGATACCGTGCCGGGCGCCGAATCCAGACTTGGCAAAAACATCGTCTGAATCGAATCAATTACCATGATGTCGGGCTTGTCGGGCCCATCCATCGAGGCAGCGATATCGCTGGCGTTGGTTGCCGTGCCTAGTTCGACACTGGCATTGGCCAGCCCAAGGCGTTGGGCGCGCATCCGCACCTGATCAGCCGATTCCTCACCCGAAATATAGGCGGCTTTCAGACCCGCCGCAGCCAGCTTGCAAGTTAATTGCAGCAGCAATGTCGATTTGCCAATGCCCGGATCGCCGCCAATCAAAGTTGCCGATCCCGGGACAAGCCCACCACCTGATACGCGGTCAAATTCGCTAATCCCCGATTGCATACGCGGTGGCGGTTCGGGGCGGTTATCCAGATTTAGGGCTTCAAGAACAATCCGGCGTCCGGTGACGCGTTTTCCCGGGCCAGATGGCGCTTCTTTGCGTTCTTCAACAAGCGTGTTCCATGCGCCGCAATCATCGCATTTTCCAGCCCATTTTGGCGAAACAGCTCCGCATTGCTGGCAAACAAATGAAAGTGAGTTACGCGCCATTATGATCCCGCCATTTTTGCAGGTGAGGCGGCAGGCTTTTCATTGGTCAGCGGGCCTTCAGCCAAACCGTGAACAAATTGATGCACTTCGGGAACACCGCTTTCATTCATTTCTTCGGCAGGGCCAGCCCAGATGATCACACCATGATGAACCATCGCCACCTTGTCAGCGATACGCCGAACCGATGCCATATCATGGCTGATGGTTACAGTCGTCGCGCCAAGCCGCTCGCGGGCATCAATGATCAGCCGGTCAATCACCCCGCCGGTAATCGGATCAAGGCCTGATGTTGGCTCGTCAAACAGCAGAATTTCAGGCTTGTCGACAATGGCTCTGGCAAGGGCAACGCGCTTTTGCATGCCGCCTGATAATTCGGCTGGATATTGATCAATGACTGATTCGGCAAGGCCAAGCTGGGTAATGGTTTGTGCGGCGATTTCGCGGGCTTGATTCTTATCAAGCGCTTGCTGATGGCGAAGGCGAAAGGTCACATTTTCCCAGATCGGAAGCGAGTCAAACAAGGCACCAAACTGGAAAGTCATACCAAAACGCCGCCGTAAATCTTCAAGCGCGGCCCGCCCCTGACCCAAAATTTCCTGCCCATCAATCTTGATGCTTCCCTGATTGGGCGTGATTAGCCCATTCAAACATTTCATCAAAACCGATTTGCCACAGCCTGATGTGCCAATGATCACAAGCGATTCCTTTGGCGCAACGGTAAGATTGATTCCCTTTAACACATGATTTGCATCAAATGACTTGGTAACGCCGGATAATTCAATTTTCGGGATAACAGCCATGCCTATCCCCCGAAAAACATGGTTGTGACGATGTAATTCGCAATCAGGATCAAGATTGACGCCGACACAACAGCATTTGTTGTTGCGCGGCCAACACCCTGAGCGCCGCGGCCTGAATGATAGCCATGATAACAGCCCATAAGCGCGATCAAAAAGCCAAACACCGCAGCCTTAACCAAGCCAAGCGTTACATCGGATACTTCAAGATATTCAAGCGTTCGCGCCAAATAGATCGACGGATTGAATCCAAGACGGTAAACCCCGACAAGATAGCCGCCAAAAACGCCAATCACATCACCAACAAGAACCAGAAACGGCAAGCAGATCGTCCCTGCCAGCAAACGTGGCGCGACAAGATACTGCATCGGCCGAGTTGATAAAGTGTCTAGCGCATCAATCTGATCAGTGACCCGCATCGTGCCAATTTCGGCAGCCATCGAGGCGCCGATCCGTCCGGCAACCATCAATCCGGCCAATACAGGCCCTAATTCGCGTGTGACCGATAGCACAACTACCGTTGCCACCGTGTCTTCGGCCGAAAAGCGGGCAAAGCCGGTATAGGATTGTAACGCCAGAACCATACCCGAAAACAGCGTTGTCAACCCAACAACAGGAAGCGAAAAATAGCCAATATCAATGATCTGGCGAAGCAGCTGTTGCCAATAATAGGGCGGCGTGAAAATCCAGCGAACGGCGGTTATAGAAAACAGCGTGATCCTGCCGAATGCGGCAAGGAAATTAAGGGCGGTGCGACCTATATTTTGGACAAAGCCATGCATATGTCTGAAAACCGTCCTCGACAACTGAAGAAAAGACCGCTTTTGTTATGCCGATATTTGCCTTTTTTGGCTATAGGAAATCGGCCCGCTTTCCGAAAATTGATGCAAAATGGGGCGCGGGGCGACGATATCACAATGATGGCGGCTAGGGCGCAGTGGTTTTTGCCTGAATTGCTATTGACCGCCGTGATAATGCCAATCGGCGCGTCGGCCCAACGTCGTCATGATTTCATAGGAAATCGTGCCGATATCTGCGGCCATTGCCTCAATCGGGTAATCATCATGAATCAGGGCCGCTTGATCAACGCGAAGGCTGTTTTGGTCAAGATCGGTTACATCTACGGTGATGCTGTCCATTGAAACGCGGCCAATGACCGGAGCGGTTTTACCGCCAATTGAAACGGTTGCTTTGCCGCCAAGCTGTCGGCGATAGCCATCTGCATAGCCGACGCCGATGGTCGCAATGCGCGATTGCCGTTGCAGTTCAAAGGTACCGCCATATCCAACACGATCGCCAGCGGCGGCTTGGCGGATTTGCAGGATTCGGGCTTGCCAGTCAAAGACGGGTTGAAGATCGGGAATTCTGGTTTCGAGCGGGTGAACACCATATAGCGCGATTCCCGGACGGGTCATTTGGAAATGATAATCCTTGCCCAACAAACAACCAGCACTATTGGCAAGACTGGCAGGAACGCCGCTAAACCAGCTTCGCAATTCATTGAAACTGGCCAATTGCCGCGCATTTGCCGGATCGTCAACTGCCTCGCCCGATACCAGATGGCTCATCACATAGGCAATATCCAGCCCGTCAAGCGCGCCGCGATTCTGAATCAACCAATCAGCCTGATCACCATCAAGCCCCAGCCGCGTCATGCCCGTGTCGAAATGCAGCAAGGCTGGCAATGTCATGCCGGTTTTATTGGCAAAAAGCCGCCAACGGCTAATTTGTTCAAGATCATTGAGAACCGGTATTAATTGATTCGTGGCAAGCGCATCTTCTTGGCCGCGTTGCGCGCCATGAAGAACCATAATGGGCATATCATCTCTGCTGATTTTATTGAAATGCTGTCTTAATTCAATGGCTTCACCAAGGCTTGCCACAAAGAAAAGCTCGCATCCCGCCGCCGCCAAAGCCGTTGCGACAGCGACGCTACCAAGCCCATAGCCATTCGCCTTGACCATTGCGGCGGTCTTTGTTGATGGTGCGGATAGGCTGTTGATAAACCGCCAATTGGCAACAATGGCGTCAAGATTGACGGTTATTGTGCTATCAGCATATCCAGATTGGCGTTTTGTCATGATGGCCTAGAACCCCTCGGGAAGGTGGGTGCTTTCGGTCAAATCAGTAAAATGGGTAAAGCGCTTTTCAAAATGCACCTGAACCGATCCTGTTGGGCCATGACGCTGTTTGGCGACAATGACTTCGGCCTTGTTTTCAGAATTCTGCATTTTCCGCAGCCAATCATCATGCCGCAAATTGAAGGTGTCTTCGGATTCTTCCATTTTGCGTTCAGGTTCGCGTTTGTTCAGATAATATTCTTCACGGTAAACAAACATAACGACATCGGCATCCTGCTCGATTGACCCAGATTCGCGCAAATCGGCGAGGTTTGGCCGTTTGTCTTCGCGCATTTCAACAGCACGCGACAACTGCGACAGCGCCACAACAGGTACATTCAAATCCTTGGCAATGGCTTTGAGTGTCCGGCTGATGTTTGAAATTTCCTGAACGCGGTTTTCAGATTTGACGCCAAGCTGCGGGGTCAATAGCTGAAGATAATCGACGATGATAAGCCCAAGGCCGGAAGTCCGTTTTAACCGGCGCGCGCGGCTGGCAAGCTGCGAGACGGAAAGTGATGGAGTGTCATCAATAAAGAACGGGGCGCTTGAAATCGCATTGCTGGCGCTGACGAGTTGATCGAATTCAGTACTATTCAGCTTGCCACGGCGGATTTGCTCTGAATCAACCTGTGCCCGTTCTGACAAAATGCGCGTTCCAAGCTGTTCAGCCGCCATCTCGAGCGAGAAAAAAGCAACCGGAACTGCGGTTTCACCGGTTCGCGTCGTGACCGCCGCGTGAAAGGCGATATTTGTGGCAAGGGCGGTTTTACCCATGCCTGGACGTCCGGCCAGAATAATCAGATCGGATTTATGCAAACCACCAAGAAGGTTATTCAGGTCGGTCAGGCCGGTGCTTGTGCCTGACAGATGCCCATCACTTTTACGGGCAAGGTCGGCTTGGGTGATACTGCCGCTGATAACCGAGTCAAAACCGCGAAGGCCAACGCTGGTACTGTCAGTATCGGCAAGCCGGAATAATTTTGATTCGGCGGTTTCAATTTGTTGATGAGCGGGAACGTCAACTTCGGGATGGCTGGCATCGAGAATCACTTCATCGCCAATCAAAATAAGCTGGCGACGGACATGCGCTTCATGAATGATTTTTGCGTAATCGGGCGCCTGCGTGATGCTGATAACGCCATCGGCCAGTTCGGATAAATAAGATTCGGCGCTATCGCTCTGAAAATCTTCACTATCGGTGAAAAAGCTTTTCAATGTTACCGGATTGGCCAATTGCCCACGTTCGACAAGCCGCTGCATTGTCGAGAAAATGCGACCATGAAACGGATCATAGAAATGGTCGGCAAGCAGCCGGTCATCAATCCGTTCAAGGACACTGTTATCCAGCAGAACCGCGCCAAGCAGATTTTGCTCGGCCTGTAAATTGTTCGGCATCGTGCGTGACGGCGGTGTACTGCCAGACCCGGGAAAGGTTTTTATGTTGGAATTTTCATCAGCCATAGCCTGTTATAGCAGGCTCAATTTGTGAATGTGCTATGTTAATCTTGGGGATGTTGGGGATAAATCTGAAAAGGATTGGTTTTTTCACAAAAAAAACCGGAGACAAGGCTCCGGTTTTGATTTGATCTGTTTTACACAGATGATGTTCTGACCTGACTAGCTTGCGCTTTCGTCGCCTTCGGCAGCTTCGGCTTCAGTAGCTTCACCTTCAACGGCTTCCACTTCAGCTTCAGCAGCTTCTGGTTCGTCATCTGTGATCTCACCAGTGACGGCAATGCCTGTTTTAAGCTGGGTCTCAGCTTCGGCAAGCGAGCGGGCGATATTGACGATAACTGTCACCAAAACTTCAGGGTGAAGCCGGATCCGTGCCTCGGTAAGGCCCAAGGTCTTGATTGACCGATCCATGATCACCTGATTGCGGTCGATGGTGAAACCAGCTTCGGTAACCGCATCAGAAATATCGCGTGATGTGACTGAACCAAATAGCTGGCCCATTTCCGAGGCGGCGCGCACCATGTTAACAGCGAGGCCCTTCATCTTGCCAGCTTCGGTCTCGGCGTCTTTACGAAGTTCAAGATTATTTGCTTCACGCTGGGCGCGTTCGGCTTCAAAGCGTTCGGTGTTGGCTTTGGTTGCCCTCAGAGCCTTGCCCTGCGGGATGAGGAAATTGCGCGCATAACCGGTTTTCACATTGACGAGATCGCCCATCTGACCCAGTTTTTCGATACGCTCAAGAAGAATGATTTGCATTTTGATGTCTCCTTAATTCTGGCAATGCTTATGCTGTTACATAAGGCATCAGAGCCAGAAAGCGTGACCGCTTGATGGCAGTGGCAAGTTCACGCTGTTTTTTTGCAGAAACAGCAGAGATGCGTGACGGAACGATTTTCCCGCGCTCGGATGTGTAGCGGGCAAGAAGCTTTGTATCTTTATAATCGATCTTTGGCGCATTCGGGCCAGAAAACGGGCATGCCTTGCGGCGGCGGTTAAATGGCTTGCGTACAGCTTCGCGTTTGATTTCCAACTGAGTCATTGATTAACCCTCACTTTTTTCGTCATCGGCGCTGTCATTGCTTTCAGCTTTGCCTACGTTGCGGTCGCCGCTATCACGGTCGTCGCGATCATCGCGTCCACCGCGAGTTGGCCGCTCGGTCTTTACCTGCATCATGATTGATGGGCCTTCTTCGACCTCTTCAATCCGGATGTTTAAAAAGCGCAGAACATCTTCATTCAGACCCATGATGCGCTCATATTCTTTTAGCGCTTCTGGCCCGGTTTCAAGATTGAACATGACATAATGGCCCTTCCGGTTCTTTTTGATCCGGTAGGCAAGAGCACGAAGGCCCCAATATTCACGTTTTTTGATTGATCCGCCGGCAGATGTAATGATCTCGGCAAATTCATCAGCCATGGTTTCCACCTGGGCTGCAGTAATATCCTGACGTGCAATAAGCACGCTTTCATACAAGCGCATGATAACTCCTTCTGGCTTATCGTTGCTGCCACCAGCGGCACCAACTAACCGGTTCCCCGGCAAGGATAAAGTCAATGATGTGTTCGCACCTGCGGCACCAAAGCCCCAAGTACGAGCCGCAACATACACTTTTTTCCCACAAGTGCAAGCCCGTTTGGCAGAATCAATAGCCCTGTTATACCTGCCGGATAACCGGCCTTGGCCATTTGACAATCAGGCATGACGGCAAATAGTTGCCTTTGCAAAGCCATCTGGCATAGGGTCTGTCATATGTCGCGCGCCATCAGCGTTGGTTTAACTTCATATTCATGCTGACTTTTGGTCAGTGAGTGGGTGGATTACATGACGAATAGTTCGATTGCATTTTTGTTTCCCGGGCAGGGATCACAGGCGGTTGGCATGGGCGGCGCTTTGGCAGCGTCACATGCGGCGGCCAAACAGGTTTTTGAAGAGGTCAATGACGCGCTTGGCGAAAATCTGTTCGCCATCATGCAGGATGGGCCAGATGATGCTATCCGCATGACACGAAATGCCCAGCCAGCGTTATTTGCAACATCAATGGCGGCGGTGCGGGTTATCGAGGCCGAGCTTGGCGCGCCGCTGACCAGCCGCGGCGGTATGGCAGCAGGTCATTCGCTAGGCGAATATGCAGCTCTTGCTGCATCGGGCAGCTTGTCAATAAGCGATGCGGCGCGTTTGCTCCGCCAGCGTGGTGATTCGATGCAATCGGCGGTTCCCGTTGGCGAAGGTGCGATGGCGGCAATTCTTGGCGGTGACGAAGATCAGATCAATGCCATTCTTGCTGATGCGAAATCATCTGGCCTTGTCCAGATCGCCAACGATAATGCCCCGGGGCAAATCGTCATTAGCGGCGATGCTGGCGCGGTTGATGCGGCGATTGAGATTGCCAAGGCAGCCGGATTGCGGCGGGCAATCAAACTGCCTGTTTCAGCGCCGTTTCATTGTGATTTGATGGCACCTGCCGCCGAGGTGATGGCAAAGGTATTGGCAGATACGAATTTATCGGATGCGCTTATTCCGGTCTATTGCAATGTGTCGGCAGCCGCCGAGACGCGGGCTGATCATTTGCGGGCAAATCTTGTCACACAGGTCACCGCGCGGGTTAGATGGCGCGAATCACTGATTGCGATGAGCGCAGCTGGTGCAACGAAATTTGTCGAGCTTGGTACTGGTAAAGTTCTGTCGGGTCTGGTCAAACGCGGCATCGAGTCGGATGCGGTCGTCAATCTTGACGGGCCGGATGATCTGGACAGCGTCTTGGCCCAGATGTAGTCTAGCAACAGACGAAATTTTAAGCACGGCCAAGCCGTGATTTCCAAAAAGGTGTTTTCATGTTTGATCTTCAGGACAAAATTGCGCTTGTTACCGGCGCTAGTGGTGGCATCGGTGCCGAAATTGCCAAGGCATTACATGCGCAAGGTGCAACGGTTGTGCTTCACGGCACACGCGCCGAAAAGCTTGAGTCCTTGAAGGCCGAGCTTGGCGAACGCGCCTTTGTGGTTACCGCCAATCTTGCCGATCGTGACGCGGTGGCAGGATTGATTGATGCGGCTAGCACGGCTGCTGGTGGGCCAATTGCGATTCTGGTGAATAATGCAGGCATCACCCGCGATGGATTATTAATGCGGATGAAAGATCAAGATTGGGATGATGTTCTAGAGGTCAATATGACCGCAAGCATGATTTTATGTCGTGCCGCGATGCGGGGCATGATGAAGGCGCGTTCAGGCCGGATTATCTCGATTTCATCGGTTGTCGGGGTGACCGGCAATCCGGGACAGGCAAATTATGCAGCGTCAAAGGCGGGCATGATTGGTTTTAACAAATCATTGGCCGCCGAAGTGGCCAGCCGCGGCATCACCGTTAATATTGTCGCGCCAGGCTTTATCGAAACACCAATGACTGATGTTTTGGATGAGGGTCAAAAGACAGCTCTATTGACGCGTGTTCCGGCTGGACGGCTTGGAACACCTGCTGAAATCGCCGCATCGGTTGTGTTTCTCGCAAGTGATGAGGCAGCCTATGTTACCGGAATGACAATGCATGTGAATGGCGGCATGGCGATGCTTTAAAAACTGTTTGAGCGCGTTATAGTGATAAACGGGGCTGGTATAAGACAAAAAACTATGTTATTTGCCGCCAACTTTTGAATTTTCCGGCCGGTCTTCCGGTCAAAATCTAAGCTTCTCAGAGGGGGCAACAATGAGCGATATCGCAGATCGTGTGAAGAATATTGTAGTAGAACATTTGGGTGTAGACGCTGATAAGGTTGTTGAAGGCGCAAGCTTCATCGATGATCTTGGCGCGGACAGCCTTGATACAGTTGAGCTGGTCATGGCATTTGAGGAAGAGTTCGGTGTCGAAATTCCTGATGATGCTGCCGAGCGTATCCTTACTGTGAAGGACGCTGTGTCGTTCCTCGAAGAAGCTGCTGCTTAACTTTCAGCGTTTCGAAAAAATTTGCGCTGTGCATGGCCGGTCGGGTGATGCACAGCCATCGATTTCCACCTGATTTTTCTGGAGGTTTGCCTTGCGCCGTGTTGTAGTTACCGGAATGGGAATGGTCACTCCGCTTGGATCTGGTGTTGACCATAATTGGTCGCAGATAATTGCAGGCAAGAGTGGCATTGCGCGCATCGAAGGTTTTGATGTGTCTGATATCTCTTGCCAGATTGCTGGTCAAGTACCGGGGGCAGATGCCGTCGGTGGTCTTAATCTTGATGATTGGATTGACCCGCGCGAACAACGTAAACAAGACCGTTTTATTCAGCTTGGACTTGTCGCTGCCTGTCAAGCCATTGAGGATTCTGACTGGAAACCACAGGATCGGGAATCACAGAATCGTACTGGCGTTATGATCGGATCGGGCATTGGCGGACTTGAATCAATCGTTAAAACTGATCAACTTATGCACGAAAAAGGGCCGCGACGAATCAGCCCGTTCTTCATTCCATCGGCGCTGATCAATCTTATTTCCGGCCATGTATCCATCCGCTATGGATTTCGCGGGCCAAACCATGCTGTCGTGACGGCTTGTTCAACCGGCGCACATGCCATTGGTGATGCGGCGCGCATGGTCGCGCTTGACGATGCTGATGTTATGGTGGCTGGCGGTGCCGAGGCGGCGGTTTGTCGTATTGGCATGGCTGGATTTGCCGCTGCACGCGCGTTATCAACAAGCTATAATGATACGCCTGAAGTTGCGTCACGTCCTTGGGACAAAGGCCGTGATGGATTTGTCATGGGCGAGGGCGCGGGTATTGTTGTTCTTGAAGAACTGGAACATGCCAAGGCGCGCGGCGCAAAAATCTATGGCGAGATCAAGGGCTATGGCATGTCGGGTGACGCGCATCACATTACCGCACCGGCCGAAGATGGCGATGGCGGTTTCCGTGCGATGCAAGCCGCGTTAAAGCGTGCTGGCCTTGCACCAAGTGATATTGATTATGTGAATGCGCATGGCACATCAACGCCGCTTGGCGATCTGATCGAAGCCAAAGCTGTTGCACGGCTTCTTGGTGACGCGGCGGCAAATGTGTCGATTTCATCGACGAAAAGCGCGACCGGTCATCTGTTGGGCGCAGCGGGTGCGATCGAGGCTATTTATGCAATCAAAACAGTGCAAACCGGCGATTTGCCGCCAACATTGAATTTGAATGATCCCGAAGATCAGGTAGCTGATTTTGACCTTGTGCCGTTAAAGTCGCGTCATCGCAAAGTGCGCAATGCCATGTCAAATTCATTTGGATTTGGCGGCACGAATGCATCGCTCATCATGGGTGAGGTTACCTGATGCCTGCGCCAGCCTTCCGGATATTATCCCGGTCGGCGATCATGATTGTGCTTCTTAGCTGTATTATTTCGGCGGGTGTTTATGTTTGGCATGACCGGATGCTGCACGCCCCCGGCCCCCATCAGCAAGATGTTTTGGTGATTATTGAGCCCGGAGATGGGCATCAAATGCTGCGGTCGGCATTGGATCGCGCGGGTGTGATACATCAGATTTATCATTATGACGCCGCGCGGCTGCTGGCTGGCAACAGGTTTTTACCAAAGGCTGGTGAATTTTTACTGCCCGCAAAATCCAGCCTTAGCCAAACCATGTCGATCATTCATCAAGGCTTTAGCTATCAACGCCGCCTAACCATTGTCGAAGGCTTGCGAAGCGCTGATATCGTTCAAATCATCACCGACCTGCCGCATCTGACAGGCGCAATCGAAACCATGCCAGATGAGGGCAGTTTGCGCCCTGAAACCTATTTCTATACCTATGCTACCCCGCGTGATGATTTAATCGACCGGATGCAGCAGACCCAGCAAATTGCCCTTGCCGAAGCATGGATTGATCGGGCTAAGAACCTGCCCTATAAAACCCCGCAAGATGCGCTGATCATGGCGTCAATCATTGAAAAAGAAGCATCGGCAAATGGTGATCGGCGTCTTGTTGCCGCCGTATTAGTGAACCGGCTCAAACGCGGCATGCGGTTGCAATCTGATCCAACGGTGCTGTATGCGGCAGCTGCCAGCCCGCAAACGCCGACCCCGATTACCAAAACCGATCTCAAAACAAAAACACCGTGGAATACATATGTTATCAAAGGGTTGCCAAAAACGCCAATCTGTAATCCGGGTGAGGACTCAATCATGGCGGCGTTAAATCCGGCTGATAGTGACTATCTCTATTTTGTGTCCGATGGCAAAGGCGGGTTAAGATTTGCGAAAACACTGGACGTGCATAACCGCAATGTAAGATTATTCAGAAAATTTGAAGCGGCAGCGAAAAAGGACAAGGCACAATGAGCAAAAACGCATCACCAGCCTCTGATCATCAAAATGGTCTTGGCGGCCGAAGAGGGCTGATGCTCGTCTTGTCATCACCGTCTGGCGCGGGAAAGACATCAATTTCACGGCGACTCTTGGCCGAAGATGATGATTTGGAATTGTCGGTTTCGGCAACAACGCGAAAGCGGCGTCCGGGTGAGGTTGAAGGCAAGGATTATCATTTTGTCACTGCCGATGATTTTCATTTGATGATCAATAATCGTGAAATGCTGGAATATGCGAAAGTATTTGACCATTATTATGGCACGCCTGCAGCGCCGGTGATGGCCGCGCTTGGCGCCGGGCGCGATGTGTTGTTTGATATTGATTGGCAAGGCACCCAACAGCTTGCCGATGCAAGCCGCGAAGATCTGGTGTCAGTGTTTATTCTGCCACCGTCAACACGCGATCTTGAAAAACGCTTGCTAAGCCGCGCCCAAGATAGCGCTGACGTTGTTGCTTCGCGAATGGCCAAAGCCTCGGATGAAATCAGCCATTACCGTGAATATGATTATATATTGGTCAATGCAGACCTTGATCAGGCAGTCAAAGAGGTTCGGGCGATTTTGCAAGCGGAACGGCTACGTCGTGATCGGCAGATTGGGCTAACCGATTTTGTAAAACGGCTTCGCGCTGGCTATTAGGCGGTCTGCTTTGCTGCCACCTCGGCTAGTAAGGCCAGCTTACAAAATGACTCTATATCAATGTCTTGCGGGCGTTTTTCGGGATCAATACCAGCTGCGTTCAACAGCGTTTCACCCCCAATTTTTTTCAATGAGCTTCGCAGCATCTTACGGCGCTGGCCAAAGGCAATGCGGGTGATATCTTCAAGTGCCTTTTGGCTGCAGGGATAACGTGGCGAGTCCAGCGGCACGATCTGCACAATCGACGAGGTGATTTTTGGTGCTGGCACAAAGGCCGATGCGGGGACGTCAAACAGGATTTCGCTATCGGCAAGCCAACCGGTTAGAACGCTTAGCCGACCATAGGCTGTGTCGCCAGGCTTGGCGGTAATGCGTTCGGCCACTTCGCGCTGAAACATCAAGGTCATGGAGGCAAATGCGTTGGCATGGCCAAGCCAGCTTATAAGCAATGTTGTGGCGATATTATACGGCAAATTGGCAATGATTCGTCGTGGTGCATCCCCCATTTCCCAGATCGCACTGGTCATGGCATCAGCTTCGATCAGGCTAAGGCGTGAACCGGCGGCACTGGTCAACCCGGCAAGAACATCAGCGGCGCGACGGTCTTTTTCAATGGCGATCACATGATCGGCACCTTCAAGAAGAAGGGCGCGGGTTAATCCGCCGGGGCCCGGGCCAATTTCAATCGTCGTTCCCGATAAAGCGCCAGCCGAACGGGCAATCCTGCGGGTGAGATTCAGGTCAAACAGAAAATTCTGCCCAAGTGATTTTCGCGCCCGCATATCCATCGAGTCAACAAGCTGGCGTAATGGCTGCAAAGCCTCGATCCGCTCGATCATTTGTTGCTTATCAGTCATTTATACCATTCATTGACCCATTTACCCGGGTCTTGTTGTGGCGGGTGCAATCGGGCATCAATTCGCCTTTTGGTTTTGGCTGTTATCCGCAAAATTGCGGGCCATTCTGAGTGCTGCGATCAGGCTGTCAGCACGGGCAATGCCGCGGCCGGCAATATCAAGGCCGGTGCCATGATCAGGCGATGTTCGTATGAAATCAAGACCAAGTGTCACATTGACGCCACCAAAAAAATCAATTGTTTTCAGTGGAATAAGTACTTGATCATGATACATGCCCAAAACCGCATCATAGGTTTTGCGCGCCTCGGTGTGAAATAAAGTGTCGGCTGGATGCGGCCCTGTCGCGATCACTCCCTCGGCCTGAAGCTTGGTAATCGCGGGTAGGATAATTTGCTGATCTTCATCACCCATATTGCCGTTTTCACCAGCATGTGGGTTGAGCCCACAAACGGCAATACGCGGATTATTAATGCCGAAATTGGCCTTTAGACAGGCATGAAGAAGCTGGCATTTTTCGATGATCAGCGCGGTTGAAATGGCGGCTGGAACCTTGTTTAAGGCAATATGGATCGTTGCCGGCACAACCCGCAATTCATCACAAGCAAGCATCATAAGCGGCGCACCAGCAACAGGTTTTGACAGGCTGGCAAGAAATTCAGTATGACCGGGATAGGTAAAGCCAGCATCATAAAGGCATGATTTCTGTATGGGGTTGGTCACGATTCCTGCGGCGATTCCTGATTGGCTCCAGATGGCGGCTTGCCGGATGGCGTCGATTACCTGCGGCGCATTGGCCGGATCAGGCGTGCCTGCAACTGGCGCTGCTTTCCATGAAATAGGAATAACATGCAGATCTTGGCTGCTGCTATCAAATGATGCCGGATCGCTAATTTCTCGAAGTTTTGCCGTGATGCCGAGTGATGCTGCCATTTGCGCGATATGCGCTGGCTGGTCAATCAGGCAAATATCGGTGATCCCGCTTTGCCATGCTTTTAAAGCAATTTCAGCACCGATACCTGCAGGTTCGCCGGGGGTGATGAGCAAGGGGCGGTTTTTCATCGGATTATAAATTATTTTCAATAACCGCTGAACGGCGCAGCCGCAGCAGATAGCGTTCGGCAAGCGACCCAAAAATCTTATCAAATTCAACCCGCAACACCTCATCACGCGACGGCAATGTGATTTTTGGTGATGTGCGGTCGCACAGCATGAAAACACTGATGCCCTCTTTAAATGACAAAGGCTTGCTTGGTACGGCGATTTTTAGATCATTGACCAATGTCTGTAAGGGGCGGTTGAAAGAGCCAAGACTGATATTCTCGATTAAGCCTGCAATGCCTGAATTATAGCTTTGGTTCAGCGCAACAAGACCGTCACAGCTATTGATCGATGCTATGTCACGTTCAAGCTTTGCTGCGGCTTCTAGCTTGTCGGCATTACTGGCGTCCTTGGCAAGCGGATAGACCGCCCGTGCAATGGTCACAATATCCTGACTTGGGTCGGCAACGCCGTCCTGACGGCGGCCTTCATTGCGGATCAAAATAATCAGCCCGTCACGTTGAAGCGGTGCGCTGACCGCGCCGATCTTGGTCATTTTTACCTGACCCTGAATATCAACAGGCAACTGATCAAGCATAACCCAGCCAAGTTGACCGCCATTTGCGGCGGTTCCTGACGCTGAATATTGTTTGGCAATGGCATTGAAGTTAGCGCCGTTATTAACCGCTTTGATAATTTCATTGGCCAGAATAAGGGTACGGTTAAGCGGGCGATTTGGTTCGGGAAGAAGAACGATTTCGCTTAGCTTGACTTGTGGCTGTTTTGCGTTGGCTTCGATGCGGCTAAGCACCTTATTCACAATATTGTCCAATTCAGCAAATTTCGTTTGAAATTTGAAACGTATGACCTCGCCCCACACAATATCGGTAACGAATTTTTGTTGGATATTGCTGCTATCAATGCCTTGTTCACGAAGACTTTGTGACCCGTTCTTGCCATTGGCCGCAAAATTCTCATCAACCAGTTTGCGGGCGGTTTCACGGCTTCGTTGGGCAATGGTCGGGTCGATCGCAGCGGCAGCATCCAGTTTCAAGATCTCGTCGATCAGCATCTGTGTTGCGTCTTGCTTGATCTGGGCGCGGTTTTCTTTGGTATCTTCCAAATTCGTGACCATGCGCAAAAAGGCGGCGCGCTGGTCAACTTGATAATTGGTAATGGCCTTACCATTCACCTTGGCAACGATTTCCAGCGCGGCATTGGCCTGCGACATGCTGGTACCCAGCATGAATAGCAAGCAAAAGGCAGACATCAGGCTTGTTTTTTTCAGCATCGCAATCATGGTTTCAAATTTGTCCAAGACGTTATAGATGGGGTTGCGGGTAGCCCGCTGGGCCGCATCAATATTTAGCACTATAAATCAGCTTTCATCGGTTCGGGCAAGGATAATGGCACCAACCAAGGAGATGGCAATTGCCGGTGTCCAAGCTGCAACCGACATTGGCACCTGCAGGGATGATCCTAAAATCTGCATGAAATAGCTAAAGATGAAAATCACAATGGCTAGAAAAGCGCCGCGCAAAAACAGCCGGCTTCGCCGTCCCCGCGAAATATTGGTCAAGGTTACGCGCGCTGCAAGCATGGCAATGCCAATCATCAATAGAGGCACTGACAATGTTTTATAAAGATGAAACCGATAATCGGTCGCCGGAATTCCCGCCCGTTCAAGCGCGTCGATAAAGCCGGGTAACAGATAGACCGAAATTGATTGGGGGCGAAGGCCGGATTGTCGCAGATCAAGCGCATCAAGCCCGGTTGGCAACAGCAAATTGCCAAGATCGGTTTTCTGCCCATCTTTCTGCCATCGTGAGGCGCGATCCAGCATCCAGCCCTTATCGGTCAATTGCATGCTGCTGGCTTTATAGAGCGCTTTCAAGTGGATATTGTCGTGATAGAGATAGATGACCGGATTAATAATACTTGCTGTTTCGGCATTCAACGCATCGCCGCGGATGATCAATTTTCCGGTTTCCAATGTGTCGCGAAGCCATATCCCACTGGTTGAGATTGAAAAATTATCATCCGACTCGCCAAAAATTTCAGCCATTTGTGACTCATGGCGTTTCGATGTGACTGCCCCGATTGGGTTGATAACGGTCACAAGAAGCATGCCGATGACAAATGCTGAAAATAGCGCTGGCCCTAAAGCAGCCCAGACTGATTGACCAAAACCACGGACGGCAACAAATTCATTGCTTCGGTTCCATGATGAAAAACACAGCATCGCCCCTGCCAACATGGCAAAGGGCAAGATCAGTTCAATGACCGCTGGCAGGTTTAACAGGGCCATTTTGAGAAAATTGATATCGGGCGGGGCAGATGTCAAAACGCTCACACGGCGGACAAGCTCGACAGTCTGAATCAGGCTGATAATCGATGCGAGACCAAGAAGACATAGCGTGACCCAGCCAACAAAACGCAACGCGAAATAGCGAAACAGGGTTCCAAATGGCGCAAATTGGCTCATGTCAGCGCCTTTTTTTGCAATGTTGCATCGGTCATCTCACGCGGTTGGCGAAGAAGCCAAAATGCGATGATGATTGGCGCAAAAACGCTAAGATGGATAAAGGGCCAAAAACTGGCGTTATTTGTTACCGACCCACGCGATACAACCACGGCGACAATGACGAGAACACAAGCGCCAATATTCAGGCTTGCTCGCCTTGTCCATAAATCGCGTCTGATCTGACCGCGTAAAATAATGGCGGCTGACAATAGGGCTAAGCCGAGTCCTAGCCAGGGCGACGCAATGCGATAATGGCCTTCGGCATGCCGCTGAAGATAATATTGTGGGGAATGGGCGGCATCCGGCGATAGCAAATTGCTGATGCTGTCCTCATTGATATCGATTGTCGCGCGTTCGGTTTGTTGGCTGGTGCTGCGGGTGATCGTCACTGAATGCGTGTCAAACAGCAAGACAGCGCCGCTTTGGCCTTCGGCATTGCGCTCGGATCGCTCGCCTTTCTGCAAAACAAGCGTCGGGCTGCCATCACGTTCGATAAATTCGCCTGATTGCGCTGTCATTGTGATGATTCGATCACCGATGCGGGCATCATGGATGAATAGATCACGCATGATATCATTATCGTCACGCGACCCAATGAACATGGTCATGTCATCAACAACCTCGATAAACACGCCATCGCGCAACAAAATTGTTGGAATGCTGTTCCGCAATTTGAATTGTAGATTTTTATAAATGCCAAAAGATGTTGGCAAAATATAGACCGTATTTACCGCCAGAAAGGTCGTCAGTAAAATACCAAGCGCGATTGGTGCCTTGGCAAGCTGCAGGGGGCTAAGGCCAATTGACTGCATTACCAATAATTCACGATCGGCAAGAATGCGGCTAAATACCCAATTTACCGCAATAAATCCGGAAATCGGGATGGCGATCATCAGCCATAGTGGCATTGATGCAACCGACATTAACAGAAAATCACCAACCGCTGCGCCGCGGTTAACCACCAATTCAAGAATGCGGATTGTTTGAAACAGCCAAATGATCCCCACAAGCACTGATGTCAGTGCCAGCGTGGTTCGTAAAAGCTGATTGAAAATATACAGATTAAACTGCATACAAGACCCCATCCATTGCCAATGGTTTCAATAGCACAATTGGCCATATAATGGCAAAACCTATAGCATGACCAAACCGGTTGGATTGACAGTTACGGCCGGTGCCTGTTTTAACTAGAAAACCCCATAGTTCGGAGACGACAAAACAATGCCCGTTAAATTACAGTTAAGCTTCGCAAAAACCGCGCCAAAGGGCGATTTTACCACGATTTGTTTGATTGGCAAAAATGGGGAAATCATCCCGCATCTTGAAAAGGATGTTGCCGCCTATCTGATTGCGGCGATGGCAACAGCACAATTTACCGGTAAATCTGGCAAAAGCTTGGTAATCTATGCTGAGAAAAACAGCTATTTGCTGATCGGAACTGGTGACAAGCTGGCGGCGGGTACAGAGGCAGAAAATTTAGGCGGAAAGCTGTTTTCGGCGTTGAATGGAACAGCGTCAAAGCGGGGCTGGCTTCCTGATCACAAATTAGATGATGTCGTTTTGGCCGATATTTGTTTTGGGGCAAATTTGGCGTCCTATCATTTCGACAGTTATTTCACCGATAAAGGCAAAGATGACATCAGCGTCCAGCTTGCTGTTGGGGGTGATGCGTTGAATGCTGACAGTATATTGTTCAAAGACCGACAGGCGCTTGCCAATGGTGTGTTTTTGGCGCGTGATCTGGTTTTTGAGCCAGCCAACAAGCTGTATCCAGCTGAATTTGCGTCACGCTGTTCGGCGCTCAGCGCGCTTGGGCTTGAGGTCGAAATTCTTGATGAAGCTGCGATGGAAAAGCTGGGAATGGGCGCCCTTTTGGGAGTCGGGCAGGGTAGTCGACGCGATTCCTTCATGGTGGTGATGAATTGGAAAGGGGGCGGTGATGAAGCGCCCTTTGCCCTTGTCGGAAAGGGTGTAACCTTTGATACAGGCGGCATTTCGCTAAAGCCTGCCAAGGGCATGGAAGATATGAAATGGGATATGGGCGGGGCAGCTGCGGTAACCGGAGCGATGTGTGCCATTGCTGGCCGGAAACTGACGAAAAATGTTGTTGGCGTCATTGGTCTCGTTGAAAATATGCCTGATGGCAACGCCCAGCGTCCAGGTGATGTCGTGACCGCAATGTCGGGCAAGACGATTGAGGTGATTAATACAGACGCCGAAGGCCGGTTGGTTTTGGCCGATGCGCTGCATTACACCGAAACCCGCTTTAAACCCGAGGCGATGGTCAATCTGGCGACGTTAACTGGTGCAATCATTGCGTCGCTTGGCAAGGAATATGGCGGGCTGTTTGCCAATAGTGATGATCTGGCCCGACAATTGGTCGCCGCAGGCCAAGCCACCACCGAAGGCCTGTGGCAGATGCCGATGGGGCCGGCCTATGATCGCATGTTGAAATCGCATATTGCCGATATGAAAAATATCGGTGGGCCTTATGGCGGTGCGATTACGGCAGCCTGTTTCCTGGCAAGATTTGTCGAGAAAACCCCATGGGCGCATCTTGATATCGCTGGCAAGGCATGGTCGGACTCAGCAACTGCCATTGTCCCAAAAGGTGGCACCGGATACGGGGTGCGGTTGTTAAACCGATTAATTGACGATTGGCAGGGTGCCACAATTTTGGAACAAGCCGATGAGGCTGATGGTTAAAAAAGAAGCTCATGCAGCAGATTGATTTCTATCAAATAGGTCAAGCCGGACTAGAGCCGGTGCTTTTGATGCTGTTGAAAAAGACGCTTGCAGCAAAAAAGAAAGCCTTAATCCTATGTCCAATGCCAGCGGCAAGCGCCATTGATGATGCGCTTTGGAGCCATGATGCCGATTCATGGTTTGCGCATGGTCTGGATAATGCGGATGGCGTTGAGCATTGTAATGTTTGGATTTCCAGTGATATGGCTGCCAATCCGATAAGGGCGGAATTTCTGTTTTTGCTTCATGGCAGTGTGCCAGCAACATGGGATGGAATTGCTCGCAGTTTTTATCTGTTTGACGGGCGCTCGGATGCGCAATTGCAGCAGGCGCGCGATCAATGGAAAGAATGGCAAGGCCTTGCCAATAATAAATTGGGCTATTTTTCCCAAAATCCGCAAGGTGGATGGGACAAGATGGCCTAAAGCGGGATCAGTTTGTCTATGGCTGGCGGTCTTTCTGCGACTCAACTGATTTTTGGCTTGTGCCATAGCCGGTGCTTGCCGTATTAAGGCGGCATAGATTCCAGCTTTTAAATTCGGCGTGGCGATGGGCCATGCCCTGAAAACCAAAGGATGCATAATGGCTCTCGAAAGAACCTTCTCAATCATTAAACCTGATGCGACCCGCCGTAACTTGACCGGCCAGATTAATGCCCGTCTTGAAGCGGCTGGTCTTCGCATCGTTGCGCAAAAGCGCAAGCAATTAACCCAAGGCGAAGCCGAAGCTTTTTATGCTGTTCACGCCGAACGCCCATTTTACAACGACCTTGTTGCCTTTATGACATCTGGCCCGGTTGTTGTTCAGGTGCTTGAAGGCGAAAATGCGGTTCTTGCCAATCGTGAAGTCATGGGCGCAACAAACCCTGCTGATGCGGCTGATGGCACGATCCGTAAGGATTTTGCCGAATCAATCGAGGCCAATTCGGTTCACGGTTCAGACAGCCCAGAAAATGCGGCCATCGAAATTGCCTATTTCTTTGCCGGATGCGAAATCACATCATAAACCATCATTGATGACCATAAGAAAAGGCGGGGTTTGCCCCGCCTTTTTTATTGATCTCGAAAAATGCCAATACGGCCTTTTCAAAGCTAGACCAGCGTTGCCGCCATGATCACCAGCGTTGCCACAATCGCAATGATGCCGATTTTCGCAGCAAGCATGAAATTTTGGTAGATTTGCAGATGTGCCTTGTCCTGCTTGTCGAGTGATTTTGTGTCCATGATAAATGCCTTTTCCCCAAAACGGTATATTTATGGGATGGTTGACCTGCAACGCCCCATACCGTCGTATAAATCATCCTAGATTTATGACCGAATAAGCGCGGCAAATCAACCGGACAATTTGACGATTTTACTGATGCTATGAAACGTCAGGCCAAATCACACAAGGCGCCAAAACAGTTTGCATTGCCGCTGGGGCTGCAGCCAGTGTTTTTGCATGCCAGACAACGCCATCGGGTAAAAGCGTCACAGTCCGCGCGGCCAAGCTGAACAAAACAAAAGGATAGATTTGATGCTCAAGCTGAAGAACGCGGCCAGCAAGCCCCTTGGCAGTGTCGGTTTCATCGACAGCCAGGGACGCTTGTAAAATCAGTGGCCCGTCATCAAGCTTGGCATTGACCAGATGGATTGATACGCCATGAGTTTTCGCGCCAGCATCAATGGCACGTTGATGCGTATCTAACCCTTTGAACGCGGGCAATAATGACGGGTGGATATTAATCAGCCTTCCGGCAAATTGATCAACAAATACAGCCCCTAAAATGGCCATATAACCTGCCAGAAACACATAATCGGCGCGGCAATTTTCGATGCTGGATGCGATGGCTGCATCATGGGCAGGACGATTGTCAAAATCGCTGCGTTTCACCACTTTGGTTGCAAGCCCCCGCGCCGCAGCAAGAGCAATGCCGTCACAATCTTTATTGCTGATCACAAGGACAATCTTGGCGTCAATTCGGTATTTTTCAATGGCATCAGCAAGGCTCAGCATATTGCTGCCACGCCCTGAAATGAGAACAGCAAGCCGAATCATGCCTGCCCAAGCCAGTGGCCGCTATTTTCCAGAATAACAGCATCACCCTCATCACGGCTGACAAGCTTGCCGATGATCAGGGCTTCAGGCTCAGGGCCATTTTTCAATGCCTGAAGTACGGCATCAGCCTTATCAGCCGCAACATAGATAATCAGGCCGATGCCACAATTGAATGTACGCGCCAGTTCAAAAAGTTCCATCCGGCCTTGGTCGCGAAGCCAGCCAAATACGGGTGGTAAAGGCGCGGCCGCACAATCGAATGCGAATGCCAGCGTGTCATCATAAACGCGTGGCGGATTTTCGATGAGACCGCCACCAGTCACATGAACAATGCCATTCACACCACCAGTTGCAAGCGCGGCTGCCGCTGCCTTTTGATAAATGCGTGTTGGTGCCATCAATTGTGCGCCAAGGCTGCCTTGATCAGGGGCAAAGGGCGCAGGCGCATCAAGCGCGGCACCCGATATATCAATAATTTTGCGAACCAGTGAGAAGCCGTTGGAATGAACGCCTGATGACCGAAGGCCAATCGCCACATCCCCCGATTTGGGCTGGCCTGGTGACAATAATGTGCCGCGTTCAGCAGCGCCAATGCAAAAACCGGCAAGGTCATAGGTGCCAGTTGGATACATGCCTGGCATTTCTGCCGTTTCACCGCCAATCAGGGCGCAGTCAGCCTCGACACAGCCATCGGCAATACCGGCGATAACTTCAACAGCCATGTCGCGTTCTAATTTTCCTGTTGCAAAATAATCAAGGAAAAACAGTGGCATTGCCCCTTGTGCCAAAATATCATTCGCACACATGGCAACAAGGTCAATACCAACGCCGCGATGCAATCCGGTGGTTTTAGCAAGTTCTAATTTGGTGCCAACGCCATCGGTAGCAGCGACCAAAATTGGATCATGGAAACCGGCTGCTTTGGTGTCGAATAAACCGCCAAACCCGCCAAGGTCGGTGCTGGCACCAGCGCGTTTTGTGCGCTTGGCATGTGGGGCGATATCACCAATCAGTGCATCGCCTTCATCAATATCTACACCAGCGTCGCTATATTTCAGGGATTTAGGTTGTTTTTGTCCGCTAGACATGCTGGCCTCGATGATTAGGAATGATATAAGATTTAAGGAATTACGTTCGGTAGTTTTAAAATTGGCAAAGAATCAACCCGCATAATAGGCATTGGACGACATGCGCGCAGCATTTATCTTTCAGTTAATCACACTATTTCGCCGTCAGTCTAGATTGCTGGTGATTTTGACGTTTGGCCTTGCCGTCAGCGAACCGGTTCTGGCGGCCAATAATCGCTGCAACGAGCCGGTATTTGGTGTTGCTGGCGTGCAGATTGACCAACGCGCCGAAACCGCTTCAAAAGCGCGGGATATGGGGATTCGCAATGCCGCAGAACGCGCTTTTGCAACCGTTCTAGACCGATTGCTGGCAACATCCGATGGTCGGGCGCAATTCATGGCGTCGCATGATCTTGATGATTTTTCCGATTTCACCCATATTGTTAAAGAAAATAATCTGGAAAAACGCTATATCGCGACGCTTGATTTCTGTTTTGATGCGGCGCGGCTTCGCCAAGCGATGATTGCTGCCGGATTGCAATGGTCGGAATTGCAAAGCCCGCCCATTTTGGTTGTGCCTGTTTGGAAAGGCCCCGATGGCGCGCGGGCATGGTATCGTGACAACAAATGGCTTGCGGGCTGGTGGGATGCGGTGGCGTCTTACAAGGGCCTGTTATCATTGCGCCAGCTTGATCGAAATTTGATCAATGAGCGCCAGTTTCGCGGCGAAGATCTGGCCGATGCCAATCCGGCCAAACTGGCCGCGGCTGCCAGCCTTGTCAAAGCCGAACAGGTAATGGTGGTGATGGCCGCCCTCGATTATGATGGGTCAAAACCGGTAATCACGATCACCGTGCGGCTTTTTGATAAAAACGGCCAATTGCTAACCGATATTTTATATGACGATCAGATGGTATTGACCAATCAAGATCAGGATGGTCTTGACGCGATGCGCCAGAAAATTATCGCCAAGATGGATTCAAGCTGGCATATAGCAAATCTGATAGATGATGCTGCAGCCGATAATATAACGGTTTTTATGCCGGTTTCTTCAATCAAGGAATGGGCAAAGCGCCTGACGGCCCTAAATGCTGTGGCGGTGATTCAAAACTATGACATCTTGTCGCTTGATACAACGGGCGGACAGGTTGTTTTACGGCTTGTTGGGTCGCGCGAAGCGTTGGTCAATGCGCTTGCCGCCCATCAGCTAGAGCTTGTCGATGATAATGGCCGTTTGCTGATCAAAGCCAAGCCGAAAAACAGCTAGGGCGATGGGCCGATTGATATGAAACAATTACCGCTTGAATTGCCATTTCGCCAATTGGCGGGGCGTGCTGATTTTATTGTCAGTGATTGCAATGCCTTGGCCGTGGCATCCATTGATCAATGGCCTGATTGGCGGGGCAGTTGTCGGGCGCTAAACCTTGTTGGGCCATCAGGCGCGGGGAAATCGCATCTTGCAGCAATCTGGCAGTCGCTTATCGGTAATAGCCATCAATTTGTCACTTTAGAGGCGGGGCAAATGCCGCCTGAATCCGCCTTTTATGTATTTGACAATATCGGTGCCGAAGGCAAATGGAATGAAGAAGCATTGTTTCATTTCTTCAATCGCTGTTCGGCCGATCAGGGCGGGTTGCTATTGCTGTCACAAAAGCCAGTTGGACAAATGGATTGGCAATTGCCCGATTTGCGGTCACGCATGCGGGCGGTGAATATGGCGCGCATTGATCTGCCCGATGATGATTTGCTTTATGCGCTTTTGGATAAATATTTTGCCGATCGGCAAATGCTGGCGCCGCCGCCATTACTGGCTTATCTGGTGGGTCGCATGGAACGGTCATTCAGCGCGGTTCAAAAAATTGCCAGCGCGCTTGATCGTCGATCAATGGCCGAACGTAAACCATTGTCAGTATCGCTGGCGCGGGCCATGTTTGATGAATTGCCATAGCTAGGGCTTATGGCCGTATCGGTCTAGCCGTTATTTTCAATCAGAATGATGCGACCCTTTTTGACAGCAAGGGCAATTTCCCCTTGTTTCAGGCGCAATGCCAGATCACCGAAAATTTCACGGCGCCATCCATTTAGCGCGCGAATAGGCGCTTCATCATCGCTTGCCAGCAATTCCAATTCATCCGCAGAGGCAATCAATCGTGGCGCAATGTCATGCTTGTCGGTCACATGCTTCAGCAATACCCGAAGAAGTTCCATCACGGCGGCAGGTGGACGTTTCGCCGGGCTGCGTTTTTCCGCTTCGGGAAGCGATGATGATGGCATGGCGGCAACCATATCCAAAACCTTGCTAATTGGGGTCACCAGCTTGCCGTCTTTGCCGCCCGGGAAATTGCGGATATTGGCAAAATCGTTCCGGTCTTTGGGGTTTGATCCAGCAAGGTCAATCAAGGTTTCGTCACGGATCACCCTGTTTCTTGGTAAATCGCGGCTTTGTGCTTCTCTTTCACGCCATGCTGCCAGATGCATCAGCCGCAATAATGGGGCCGGACGCATATTCCGCACCTTTAGCTTTTGCCATGCGGCGTCGGGCGCGGTGACATAAGTCGCCGGATCATTTGATTTGGCATATTCCTCATCAAGCCAATGGCTGCGGTTTTCGGCTTCCAGCTTGGCACGCATCAAGGGATATAATTTTGCAAGATAGATGACATCATCAAGCGCATAGACAATCTGGCGGTTGCTTAATGGGCGTTTTGACCAATCGGTAAAGCGTGAGGTTTTATCAATATCATGATCAAGCATGGCCTTGACCAGCTTGTCATAGCCAACCTGATCGCCAAGCCCGCAAACCATCGCCGCAATTTGCGTGTCATAGATTGGCTCAGGCAGGCTGCCCATCAGATGCAAAAAGATTTCCATATCTTGGTTGCCAGCGTGAAACACTTTGGTGATGTTTTGATTGCGCATCAAAGCCCAAAGCGGGTTCAGGTCAAGATTGGGGGCAAGTGGATCAATCGCAACAGCATCAACGCCATCGCTGATCTGGATCAGGCATAATTGGGGATAATAGGTGCGCTCGCGTAGAAATTCGGTATCAACCGCCAAAAATTCGGCATTTTGATATTGCGTTAAGATGGCTTCTAGATCGTCATTTGTGGCGATAGGGGGTGCCGCCTTTGGCACATTTGCGTCATCGCTGCTCGCTTGGCTGGCATGTCGTTTCATTAATTACCTCGCTTCGTCCCCGATGATATACGGTAAAAAGCGCGGTTCTGAAAGGCAAACCTATTGATTTCGTCTAATACCGCTCTTAAATCTAGATCATGACAAATATTCAAAACCCATCTGAAAAGATCAAAAATGCCACAACAGCCCTATACATGCTGGTTGGGGCAATTGGCCTCGCCAATCAGGCCACTGCCGCAACGGTGACGCCGCATCGTGCATTTTATGAAATGCAGCTTGGCGTCGCTGACCAGAATTCCAATGTGCAGGCCGTGAGTGGCCGATCGGCATTTACGCTTGATCGTGATTGTGATGGATGGCGTTCTAATGAAGAATATCTTATTGAATTTGGTGGAAAAGAAGGCAGTCGTGACCGGATTTTGTCGCGCTTTGAATCGTGGGAATCCGACAAAGGCGATATGTATAGTTTCGACATCAGCGAAAATAGCAGCTTTGAGCCGGCAAAAGATTTTGGCGGCTATGCCGAGATAAAAACTGGCGGCGGGGATGCCTATTTTTCAATGGCTGATGAGGTGGCGGTGGCCTTGCCAGCCGATACCTATTTTCCGATGCGGCATTTGAATGCGATTATTGATAGCGCCGAAAATGGCAAAACAATACTTGCCGCGTCGGTATTTACCGGTGCCAAGCCTGATGATGCGCTGTTATCGACCAATACGGTTATTGGTGGGTGGCGCGGTGAGGAGGCGACCATTCCGATGGGTGAATTTGACCAAGACGGCTATTGGCCCGTGCAAATTGCCTATTTCAAACCCGCAGCAACAGCGGCCGCACCTGAATATGAAATCCATTATTCGATGCAACCAAATGGCGTCATTCGTCGTTATGTCATTGATTATGGTGATTTCACCATCATTGCCAAATTGCTAAAGCTGGAAAGTGTCGAAACGCCAACCTGTCCATAGTTGTGATGGCGATCGACGGGATGAAGGCTAAATAGCTGGATCGGCGGCAAGGCAGGCTGCGCCTTTTGCCAGCGTAAATGCATCTTGATTGGCTCTCTGCAATTTCGTTTCATTGCGTTCAACAAGAAGATAGCCAGGCCATTTGCGCGGCACGTTCTGGTAAAGTCGGTCAAGACTGGCAAGGCGTCCACCAAGAATAATCACATCAGGATCAAACATATTAATGATCATCGCCGTGGTTCGGCCAATTCGGTCGTCTAATACCTGAAGAACGCTTGATGCGACCAAATCGCTGGCGTCGGCCGCAGCCGCGATCGCCTCGATATCAAGGCGTGTCTGGGTGATATTGTGATATTCGGTTTCCAGCCCACCAAGCGACAAAAAACAATCAAGGCATCCGGTGCGCCCGCACCAGCAATCGCGCCCATCAAGTTCGTGCGGCACCGGCCATGCAAGAGGGGTATGGCCCCATGCACCGACAATACGGTTGGCGCCGCGCCATAATTTTTGACCAAAGGTCACGCCGCCAAAAACATGATTATCGAGATAAAGCGCGCAAGCAACCGCACTATCTTTTGCTGCGCCAAAACGGCTTTCATAGAGGGCGAGGGCTTGTCCGGGGCTTGCTAGGGCGACAGCGCGCCCTAGGCTGGCTTGCAGATTTGCCTTTAAATCGGTGCCAGCAAAACATTTTAGGCCATCAGGCGGGCTTGGCTGGCCGATAAAGCCGCCTTGCGCGCTAACCGCGATGGATTGTGACAGAGTGGGGTGCGCTTTGGCCGCGCTTGCGACTAAGGCGCCGCAAATTTCCAGCAAATTGGAAATCTTGTCATGGTCAAGGCTATGATTGTCTTGCCAAACAAAATCACCGCCATCGTTCAGGATGGCGGCGTTTACAACGCTATTTTCAATCGATAGCCCTAAATACATATCCGGCCTTTTGGCCCGATTGTCAGGCTATTTGATTTTTGATTCGCGAAAGATGACATGCTTGCGCGCGCGCGGGTCATACTTTTTCAGCTCGAGCTTTTCGGGCTTGGTGCGCGGGTTCTTTTTGGTCACATAAAAGTAACCCGTGTCAGCTGTGCTTACGAGTTTGATTTGCAGGGTCGCTGGCTTCGCCATGACACATACTCCTAAATTAGGGGTCTTCGGTTAGACCCGTCTTGTAAAACTGCGCGCAAACTGCGGTAAATCGCAACAAATGTCAAGCGTAGATCATCGTCTTTTTCGTTTCGGCCCTTTGCCATGTCCTGATGCATTGCGGCCATTGGCCGCCTTTGATCTGGCACTGCGACCAGATGCGTTGGCGCCATGATTTTTTGCGTATTTTGCCGATTTGCGGCCAGATTTTTCGCTTTGTAGACCGCCTTCAACCCATTCCAAAAGAATGCCGCCCGATACTGGTGTAACCTCGGTCACTTTGACCCGCAAAGATAGTCCCATGACGAAACGCCAGCCATTATGCCGCCCTTCAAGCGATTGCGAGGCTTCATCATAGTCGTAATAATCGTCAGGAAGGCCGTTAAGCGGCAATAACCCGTCAGCGGCGCCATCTTCAAGCCGGATAAAAGCACCAAAACCGGTAATGGCGACAATTACGCCGTCGACCACCACGCCTAGCCGCGTTTCAAACAAGGCAGCGGCAAAGCGGTCAATGGTTCGGCGTTCAGCCGCGGCTGCATTGGCTTCGGTTTCGGAAATATGCGTACAGATTTCAGCAATCTGATCAAGCGGCATGCCGTTTAAGCCGTCTTTTGGGCCAGATTTCCGGCCTGCGGCGGCATCAACAAGCGCACGATGGACAAGCAGATCAGCATAACGCCTGATCGGCGAGGTGAAATGTGCATAATTGCGAAGTGATAATCCGAAATGCCCCATATTATCAATGCTGTAGACAGCCTTTGCCTGACTTCGCAATACCGCCTCATTCACGGTTAATGCATCAGGGGTATTTTCGGCAAGGGCCAGAATTTTGTTGAAATGATAGGGGCGAAGTACCTGTCCTGTGGTGAAATTGCCGCCAACAGATTCGGCAAGTTTGGTAAGGGTTGCCGCTTTTTTAGGGTCGGGCGTGTCATGAATGCGAAAGACGCATGGTTGGCGATTGGCAATCAGACTATCAGCCGCAGCGACATTGGCTGCAATCATGAAATCTTCGATCAAGCGTTGCGATTCGGTTTGCGATCGTTGGGAAATGGCAATGGCTTTGCCGGTTTCATCCATCACAACACGGCGTTCTTTGAGATTAAGCGCCAAGGGTTCGCGTTCTTGCCGGTCTTGATCAAGCGCCCGCCATGCACCAAACAATGCGTGAAGGCATCCGTGTGGCACATCGCAATCAGCCTCATCCATCACCCCATCAAAAACAGCCTGAACCTGATCATAGGTTAATCTGGCATGTGACCGGATCAAGGCGCGTTCAATGTGATGTGATTGGCGTTTGCCATCTTTATCGATGTGAATTTCCGCCACCATTGCCGCACGGTCTTCATGCGGCCGCAGCGAGCATAGATCATTCGAAATCGCTTCGGGAAGCATTGGCACAACACGATCGGGAAGATAGACCGAATTACCGCGTTTGCGTGCTTCGCTATCAAGTGCGCTGTCGGGGCGGACGTAATGCGATACATCGGCGATGGCGACAAGAAGACGCCAACCGCCATTTTCTGCTGGCTCGGCAAAAACCGCATCGTCAAAATCACGGGCATCGGCGCCGTCAATTGTCACCAGCGGATGATCGCGAAGGTCACGCCGGCCTTTAACGGGCGGGATCTTTAATCCCTGTGATTCGCTAATTGCTGCATCGGGGAATTGGTGCCTGATGTTAAATTCGGCAAGGGCAAGCGCGCTAAAAGCACCAGGTGATCCCGCATTACCAAGATTGGTGATGACCCGCGCATTTTTGCCAATATAGCCACGCGAGGGCAGCAACTCAGCCTCGACCAAATCACCAGGATGAAGGGTGATTTTATCATTTGCTGTTAAAACAAGACTGTCACGTTTGCCGCGATCGGCAGGTTGCAGGCGAAACCCTTTTCCGGCTGGAACAACAACGCCAAAAAGGCGTTTTTGCTGGCGGTCAAGAACGCGGATGATGCGTGCCTCATACAAGGCGGGGCCGACACGGGCAAGGCGGGCAAGCACCTGTTGGCCAACAGCGGGCGCACGCCCTGCACGGCGGCTTAAAATAACGCGGATTTCGGGCTGGTTTTGATCATCATTTCCGGCCTGACGCGCCATGCCATCGCCATTGTCATCAAACGCGGTGAGTTCAAGCACGGCGACTTCAGGCAAAGTGTCGGGGGCGGCAATGCCGCGGCGATCTCCGGCTAGAATCCCGCGTTCGGCCATATCGCGGAGCATACGGCGCATTGAGGCGCGTTGATCCTGCCCAATCTTAAAGGCACGGGTGATATCGCGAAGGCTGGGCGGGACAGCACAGCTGTTGATATAGTCAAGAACCGTTGCCTCATCGGGCAAAGCCACTTTTTCCGGCGCATTATCTGGGCGGGACTCACCCGGTTCATGCGCCATTTAGACCGCTTTCTGCTTTGTAGCGGCTTTTTTCGTTGCTGCTTTTTTGGTCGCTGTCTTTTTTGTGGCCGCTTTTTTGGCGGCGGTTTTTTTCGTTGCCGTTTTTTTCGCAGCAGCTTTCTTCTTTGGCGCGGCTTTCTTTGGTGTTGTCGGGCCTTTAGCTGCCTTAGCTGCCAGCAATTCTAGCGCTGTTTCAAGGCTGATATCAGCGATATCATGGGCTTTACCCAAAGTGGCACGAAGCTTGTTATGTTCGACATAGGGGCCAAACCGGCCCTTTTTGACATGAACTTCACCGCCGGATGGATGCGCGCCAAGCAAGCGACCTGCCTTTTTGGCAGCCTCAGCCAGAAGGTCAACAGCACGGTTAATGCCTATCTCAAGAACATCATCGTCAGGTGGTAGGCTGGTAAATTTACCCTGATATTTCAAATAGGGGCCAAACCGGCCAAGACCAGCCTGGATCATATCGCCAGTTTCTGGGTGCGGTTCAATATCGCGTGGCAGCGCCAGCAAGCCAAGTGCAGCTTCTAAATCCAGAGCAGACGCGCTTGTGCCTTTTGGCAAAGATGCACGTTTTGGTTTTTTGGCTTCAGGATCACCAATTTGAACATAGGGGCCATATGGCCCGTTCCGCAAATAGACGGGAAGGCCGGAAACCGGATCAGGGCCAAGCTCTTTATCGGTCAATGGCGCCTCACCAGCAGCATTGTCATTCTGGCTTGTTAGCTGGCGGGTAAATTTACATTCAGGATAGTTTGAACACCCAACAAAGGCGCCAAATTTTCCAAGCTTTAGGCCAAGACGCCCATTGTCACAATTCGGGCAGCTTCGTTTTAACGCGCCGGTTTCATCAGCCTGAAAGAAATGCGGCCCCAATTCTTCGTCAAGAACATCAAGAACATTGGTGATTGTCAGATCTTTGGTGCCGTCAATGGCGGTTTTGAAATCGCCCCAGAAATGCGCTAGCAGCGTTTTCCAATCGAGATTTCCAGCCGAAACTTCGTCAAGTTGGGACTCAAGCTGGGCAGTGAAATCATATTCAACATAGCGATCAAAGAAATTACCAAGGAAAGTTGATACCAACCGCCCCCGATCTTCGGGAATGAACCGGCCTTTATCCTTGATGACATAATCACGGTTTTGCAAAACCTGAATGATCGACGCATAGGTGGATGGACGGCCAATGCCCAGCTCTTCCATTCGTTTGACGAGGCTGGCATCGGTAAAGCGCGGTGGTGGCTGGGTGAAATGCTGTTCCGGCGTGACGCTAATGGTTGTGAGGTGATCGCCTTTGGCCATGCTTGGCAAAAGGGCGGTATTGTCTTCGCCATCACCATTGGCCTTGTCGGCATTGCCGTTGCCATTGTCTTGTGCGGCGTCTTTGCTTTCACGGTAAACCGACAAAAAGCCGTCAAAAACCATCACCTGACCGCTGGCGCGTAATGTAACGCTGTTTGCCGCATCACCGATATCAATGCCGGTCTGGTCAAGCTCGGCCGATTGCATCTGGCTGGCGATGGCGCGTTTCCAGATCAGCTCATAAAGCCGCGACTGGTCATGATCAAGAAAGGCCCGCATTTCATCAGGATGGCGCGAAATTTCGGTTGGGCGGATCGCTTCATGCGCTTCTTGGGCATTTGCGGCCTTGGTTTTATAGATGCGCGGCGCATCTGGCAGGTAACGCTTGCCGAAACGTTGGTCAATATTCTGGCGGATCGAAGCAATAGCTTCGCCGCCCAGCTGAACACCGTCGGTTCGCATATAGGTGATCAGGCCAGTGGTTTCGCTGCCAATATTGATGCCTTCATATAGCTTTTGCGCGATTTGCATCGTGCGGCTTGCTGAAAAGCCGAGCTTGCGCGAGGCCTCTTGTTGAAGGGTTGATGTGGTAAAGGGCGGCTGCGGGTTGCGGCGTACGCGCTTGGTCTCGACCGATTGAACGGCAAGCTTAGCAGCTGAAATCGCCGTGACGGCTTGGGTGGCTTCGGCTTCGGATGTGATGCCGAGCTTGCCAAGCTTGGTGCCGTCCAAATGGGTCAGCCGCGCAGTGAAATTGTCACCAGTGGCAAGGCCAAGCGCCGCTTCAACGCTCCAATATTCTTGTGATTGAAAGGCTTCGATCTCGGCTTCACGCTCGCAGACCAGCCGAAGTGCCACTGATTGCACGCGTCCAGCAGATTTTGATCCGGGCAATTTACGCCATAAAACGGGTGAAATTGAAAAGCCGACAAGATAGTCAAGCGCGCGTCGTGCCCGGTAGGCATCAATCAATTCAACATCCAGCTGACGCGGATTATCCATTGCGGCAAGAATGGCGGTTTTGGTGACCTCGTTAAAGACAACGCGTTCAACATCAACACCATTCAGATGCTTGGTGTTTTTTAATTGTTCGAGAACATGCCAGCTAATGGCCTCGCCTTCGCGGTCAGGGTCAGTCGCAAGGATCAATTTGTCAGCGCCCTTAAGCGCGGCAATGATATCTTTTAGATGTTTTTCAGACCCGCTTGAAATCTGCCACTTCATCTCAAAGTCATTGTCAGGCAATACGGATCCGTCCTTGCTTGGCAGATCGCAAACATGACCGTAAGACGCAAGCACCTTATAGCCATCACCGAGGTAACGGTTGATGGTCTTGGCCTTGGCTGGAGATTCGACAACGACGACTTTCATCACTTGTCCCTACTATATTGTGAAGGGCTTGCGATAAAGGCAAAAATTGATTTTGTCAAAATTTCTCGTGGATTTTTTGGAATTTAGCCTGTTTTAAGGGCAATTCAGCCTTTTGGCATGATTGGTTGGCTGCTGGTGATGGCCACTGTTTTTTAATCAGACCGTCTAAAATTCAAATTGGCGTGACACGCGATTGCCATAATGCCGTGTTAATTGACCCGCCAATTCTAATTCAAGAATGGCCGCCCAGACGACCGCCGATGGCTTGTCACACCACGCAATGAGGTCGTCAACATCAACGGGGTCGCCGCCAAGCCCTGAAATGATGATCTCGCGGCATTTTGAAATTTCTGCGTCAGTCAATTTAGTTTGCGGCATTTTGATCCATATTGTTTTCTTGGGCGGCACTTCAACGGTGCGACGCTGGCCAACAGCCTCGATGATATCAGATGCATCTTGTACAAGTGTTGCGCCATCGCGGATGAGCTGGTTGCAACCATTTGATCTTGGATCAAGTGGCGATCCGGGAATGGCCATCACTTCACTGCCGCGTTCGCCCGCTTCACGCGCGGTGATAAGTGATCCAGATTTGGATGCTGCCTCAATCACCACAACCCCGAGCGCAAGGCTGGCAATAATCCGGTTGCGTGTCGGAAAATGACGCGGGGTCGGCGCTGTACCTGGGCGCATTTCGGCCAAAAGCAGCCCTTCATCAACAATCTGGCGAAACAGAGCGCGATTTTCCGGTGGATAGATAATATCAATGCCGCCAGCAATCACACCAATCGTGCCAGTTGCCATGGCGCCGCGATGGGCAGCCGCATCGATACCGCGAGCCATGCCGGACACAATGACATAGCCTGCCTCGCCAAGCTCGCGCGCCAGAGACTCGGCATGGCGAATTGCATTGATCGAAGCATTGCGTGCTCCAACAAGCGCGATCATCGGCTGGTGCAGCAAATGTAGGTTGCCACGCGCCGATAAAGTAACTGGCGCGTCATCGAACTGGGCCAAACGAAGCGGGTAGGAATCGCCGTCTCGCCAGACTAGCTTGGCGCCAGCAGTATCATTGGCGGCAAGTTCGGCCTTGGCATCGGCAAGGCTTGCAATCGAAAGCTTGCGCCCACCACGCGCAGCAAGATCAGGAATGGCCGCAAGCGCGGCAACTGCGCTTCCATAACGCTGGATCAAAAGACTGAATGTCATTGGCCCGATATGGCGCGTTTGGATCAACCGAATCCGCGCCAGTTTTTCACGTTCATCCATGCCTAAATTTTAAAGGCATCGATTTAACAAAGAGTTAATCGAAAATGATTATCCCTTTGGACGGGTTATTTTAGGATTTTTTTGCGCCGATTTTGGTTTCTGTGCCTGATAATAGACGACCAATATTCGTATGGTGACGGCTCCACACAATGCCGCCAAGCACCAAAATGGCAATTTTGATCATGTTGGACTCAAGCAAACCGAATCCCGCCACAACACAAGCCGCCATTGCCAATAATGCCGATAATGACGAATAGCGCGATAAAAATGCAGTCAAAAGCCAGACAAACACAAAAACCGCACCAAGCCGTAGATCAAGCGCCGCCAAAACGGCAAGGCTGGTCGCAACGCCTTTGCCGCCGTTGAACTTCAGCCAAATTGGAAAACAATGGCCTGCCACGACAAGAATGCTGGCAAGGGCTGTCAAGGCTGGCGTGGCTGACTGGCCAACAAGCCAAACCACGGCAACGCCTTTGCTGGCGTCACAAATCAAGGTTGCAATAGCTAGTTTTTTATTGCCGGTTCGCAGCACATTTGTTGCGCCAATATTGCCTGAACCGATTTGCCGAATATCGCCAGCACCGGCCAGTTTTGTCAGAATCAGGCCAAAGGGAATGCTGCCAAGCCCATAGGAAAAACACGCGACAAGGAAAAGCAACCCGACATCATCAAACATTTATTTATCGTTCCTGATTAAAGCTGTTCCGGCCCGTTTATTGGCGCAGGAATATCGCGGCGCCATCGACATAGGTAGCGTCAACAATGCCTTGCACCGGATGCGATTCAAAAGGCGTGATCCGCGAATCTGATTTGAAATTCGCACCGGCAATGATCCAGCTGCTATGAGGCCGGAACAAGATAAAATCGGCTGCACCGCCCGGGCTTAGCGTGCCACCAGCCATATCCAGAATAGACGCAGGCGCAAGGCTTAGCGCCTCAATCATGCGGGTCATGGAAATATGGCCTTGATGGACAAGGGTAAGGCTAAGTGCCAACAGGGTATCAACGCCTGATGCGCCCGGCTGTGCCGGCCCAAAGGGCTGCATTTTGGCGTCGCGGTCAACGGGCATATGGTCAGATGAAATGGCGTCAATCGTGCCATCAGCAATTCCTTCAATCACCGCCTGACGGTCATCTTCGCTTCGCAATGGCGGCGACAGCTTGAATGCGGTGTTATAAGTGCTGATTGCCAGTTCATTGAGCAAGAAATAGGGGGGGGATGTGTCGGCGGTAACGGCCAGGCCTTCAGCCTTGGCTTGGCGAACGGCCTCGATTCCGGCGCGCGTTGAGATATGCGCAACATGATATCGGGCTTCGGTACGGCGAAGCAGATGCAGATCACGATCAATGATAATCACTTCAGCTTCGCTAGGGCTGCCAATCAGGCCAAGCCTAGTTGAGGTCTCACCTTCATTCATTTCGCTATTTGCGGTTAGCGCATGATCTTCACAATGCTGAATAAATGGCTTGTCGAGCATGCTGCTATAGGCAAGAAGTCGGCGCATGATCAAGCTGTCATCAATTGATGTTGTGCTGTTGGTAAAGCCAATGGCACCCGCTTCGGCCATCAGCCCTAATTCAGCCATTTCCTTGCCAGCCAGTGATTTTGTTGCAGCGCCATAGGCATAAAGACGAGAGCCGCCAATGCGCGAGGCACGAAGACATAGCGAATCAATGGCGCTGGCCTCATCAATGACCGGCCGTGTGTCTGGCAGACAGGCCAATGCGGTAATGCCGCCATTGGCAGCAGCGGCCAAAAGTGTGGCAAGGCTTTCTAGATGTTCTGATCCCGGATCAGCTGGTTGGACGCGCATATCAACAAGGCCGGGCGACAGGCAAGATGATTTGCAATCAATTACCTGTTCAAATCTACCTGTTTTTGGCGGTGTGCCAATCCCGATAGCGTCAACAACACCGTCAACAACATCGAGATAGCCAATGCCGTCGATCGATTGCGACGGGTCAATGATATGCGCGTTGAAATAACGGATTGCGGTCATGTTTGCCTCGTTACCAAAGCTTCAAGACAGGCCATGCGGGCGGCAACGCCCATTTCCACCTGCGTGCGGATCAGGCTTTTTTCCACATCGTCAGCCGTCGCCGAGTCAATTTCAACGCCGCGATTCATTGGCCCTGGATGCATAACCAGGGCTTTTGGCGCGGCGCGCATCAATTTTCCACTATCAAGGCCAAACAGGTTGAAATATTCGCGCTGTGACGGCGTTTCGGTTCCTGCCATACGTTCGGTCTGCAGGCGCAGCATCATCACAATGTCACAGCCTTCAATGCCAGCCTCGAAATCAGTATAGACCGAAACGCCCATATTGCCGATATCGGCAGGAAGCAGCGTAACCGGACAAACAAGTCGCAGCTCGGCACCAAGCGTGCCCAGAAGATGGATATTTGATCTGGCGACACGGCTGTTGGCGATATCGCCGCAAATGGCAATTTTCAGCCCCTCAATGCGGCCAATGCGCCGGCGAATTGTCAGCGCGTCAAGCAAGGCTTGTGTCGGATGTTCATGGCGGCCATCACCGGCATTGATCACCGCCGCATCAACATGCTGGCTTAGCAACAGCGCCGCGCCTGAACAATTATGGCGGATCACCAGAATGTCAGGATGCATCGCATTCAGCGTTGTTGCCGTATCAAGAAGCGTTTCGCCCTTTTTGACCGATGATCCGGCAACTGAAATATTGAGAACCGATCCGCCAAGCCGTTTGGCGGCAAGCTCGAAAGAAACGCGGGTTCGCGTTGAGTTCTCATAAAATAGATTAATGATGGTTTTGCCCTTGAGCGCGTCGCTAACCCCTTCATGGGGATTGTCGGCAAACATATGGCCGCGATCGAGCAGGCTTCGGATTTCAATGGGGGACATGCCTTCAATGCCAAGCAAATGCCGGCTGGTCAGGGCGACAGGGCCGGTTGTTTCGTGCGACTGAACGCCTTTGGAGTCCCGCTTGCTCATGAAGCCAGTTTATTACCGTAACCGGTCGCGCTGGTCTAGCTTTAAATGCAAGATTGAAAAACCAAAAGGCAGGCCTTTTAGTCGTTTGTGCTTGGCGATGGGGACTGGTTGCGGGCGGCCTCGTCATTGATCGCATCAAGTGCCGATTGCAAAATCCAGCAGGCAGCAAGCGCGTCGCGGCGTACGGCGCGTTTCGCACGGGTCATATCGGCGGCGATCATTGCGCTTTCCACAGCCCGCGTTGACAGCCTTTCATCTTGAAATGCAATCGGCATATCCCTGATTTTCATCAGCGCATGCGCAAAGTCACGAACCGAATCACATCGGGGGCCAATACTGCCATCCATATTCACTGGCCAGCCAAGCACCAGCCCGCCAACTGATTCGCCATCAATTAGCTTGAACAGGGAATCGATATCGGGGGTGAATTTGGTGCGATAGAGAATTTTAACTGGTGAGGCGATTTTCAGCCCAGCATCGGACAAGGCAAGGCCGATGGTTTTCTTGCCAATATCAAGTCCAAGCAGGCGTTGACCTGTTGAAATCATCGCGTTTACATCGTTTATCTTGCAGATTGTCATGCTGAGTGATAAGTCACCAATTGAATTTTTCCTAATAACAGCAAAAAGCACAGTGACATGTCCGTTGACAAGACCACAGTGGCAAAAATCGCGCGTCTGGCCCGAATTAACGTTCCAGATGACCGTCTTGAGCCTCTTGCCGCCGAATTAAATGGCATTCTGAACTGGATTGCCGAACTTGACGAAGTAAATACCGACAATGTTGAACCATTGGCAAGCGTTACCGGCCATGCCTTGCCGATGCGCGATGATGTGGTGACCGACGGGAATCGTCTTGATGATGTCCTTTCCAATGTTCCAGAGGGCGCTAGCGGCTTTTTTGTCGTGCCAAAGGTTGTTGAATAATGTCTGATTTACTTGGTTTAAATGCGGTTGCAGCGCGGGATGCGCTGGATAAAAAAGCAATTTCAGCGGTTGAGCTTGCCACTGCTTATCTTGGCGCGGCTGAGGCCACGGCAGGGCTGAATAATTATGTGGCTTTGACGGCTGATCATGCGCTTGCAATGGCGGCTGAGTCGGATAAGCGCATTGCCTCTGGCGAGGCCGGCTTGCTTGAAGGACTGCCAATTGGTGTCAAGGATCTGTTCTGCACCAAGGGCGTCAGTAGCACGGCTTGCTCGAATATCCTCAAAGAATTTGTACCGCCTTATGAAAGCACTGTTACCGCCAATCTTTGGGCGGCTGGCGGGGTTATGCTTGGCAAATTGAATTGTGATGAATTCGCCATGGGGTCAGGCAATGAGACAAGCGCCTATGGGCCGGCAATCAATCCGTGGCAGGGCAAGGATAAAGTTGACCTTGTTCCAGGAGGATCGTCTGGCGGATCGGCATCAGCCGTCGCTGCGCGATCGGCACTTTTGGCCACGGGAACCGATACTGGCGGGTCAATTCGCCAGCCAGCAGCATTTTGCGGCGTCGTTGGTCTAAAGCCAACCTATGGTCGCTGTTCGCGCTGGGGCATTGTCGCCTTTGCATCGTCACTCGATCAGGCGGGGCCATTTACCCGCACGGTAGCTGATAATGCATTGATGATGACCGCAATGGCCAGCCATGATGCCAAGGACTCAACTTCAACACAGACTCCGCTTCAAGATTTGATCGGCGCTGTTGGCGATGGGGTTAAGGGCATGAAAATTGGCGTGCCGAAAGAATATGTCATGGATGGCATGGACAACGAAGTTGTCACTTTATGGGAGCAGGGACAGGCATGGCTTCGCGATGCAGGTGCCGAGCTGATTGATGTATCATTGCCGCATACCAAATATGCGCTGCCAGCCTATTACATCATTGCACCTGCCGAAGCATCATCAAACCTTGCGCGCTATGACGGTGTTCGTTACGGCATGCGGGTTGATGCTGAAACGCTTGACGGCATGTATGAGGCCACCCGCGCCGCCGGTTTTGGCGATGAGGTACAGCGCCGCATTATGATCGGCACTTATGTTTTATCCGCAGGCTATTATGACGCCTATTATCTGAAGGCGCAGAAAGTCCGCCGTCTAATCAAGGCTGATTTTGACGCGGCTTTCCAGACCGTTGATGCGCTTCTTACCCCTGCAACGCCATCAGCCGCATTTCCGGTTGGGCGCAAAATTGATGATCCGGTGACCAATTTCTTGAATGATGTCTTTACCGTGCCAGCCAATCTGGCTGGTCTTCCGGGGATTTCGGTTCCCGGCGGGGTGACCAGCGACGGGTTGCCACTTGGGTTACAGGTGCTTGGCCGGCCGTTTGATGAGGCCAGCCTTTACCGTGTGGCCGGTGTTCTTGAACAGGCAGCCGGATTTACCATGACACCAGCACGCATGGCAGGAGGCGCAGCATGAGCGATCTTGTAACAGGACGCACCGGAGATTGGGAGGTCGTTATCGGCCTTGAGGTTCATGCGCAGGTAAGCAGCAAAGCGAAATTATTTTCAGGCGCATCAGCCAGTTTTGGATCGGCGCCAAATGAAAATGTGTCGCTTGTCGATGCGGCGATGCCGGGCATGCTGCCTGTCATTAATCGGGAATGCGTCTATCAGGCTATTCGCACCGGTCTTGGCCTAAAAGCGCAAATCAATCTAACAAGCGTTTTTGACCGCAAAAATTACTTTTACGCTGATCTGCCGCAAGGATATCAGATTAGCCAGTTCAAAGACCCCATTGTTGGCGAAGGCTCATTGCGGATCGTTATGGCCGATGGTAGTACACGCGATATTGGCATTGAACGGCTGCATCTCGAGCAAGATGCCGGCAAATCAATGCATGATCAGCATCCAACAAAAAGCTATATTGACCTGAACCGTACCGGCGTTGCCTTGATGGAAATCGTCTCGCGGCCTGATATGCGCTCAGCTGCCGAAGCGGCCGCCTATGTCCGCAAATTGAGGTCTATATTGCGCTATCTCGGCACTTGTGATGGGAATATGGAAGAAGGCTCGCTTCGTGCCGATGTGAATGTGTCTGTGCGTCGTCCAGGTGGCCCGCTTGGCACACGAACCGAGACCAAAAACCTGAATTCGCTTCGCTTTATTCAGCTGGCGATTGATCATGAAGTCGCCCGCCAGATCGAAATCATCGAAGATGGCGGCACGATTGATCAGGAAACCAGATTATTTGATACCGCCACCGGGGCAACACGGACAATGCGAAGCAAAGAAGATGCGCATGATTACCGTTATTTCCCTGATCCTGATCTGTTGCCGATGATTGTTACCCAAGACGAGGTCGACGCGCTTGCTTCGGCATTGCCGGAATTGCCCGATGATATTCGTGACCGGTTGATGGGCGAATATGGGTTATCGGCCTATGATGCGGCAGTTATCACCGAAGAGCGTGACACTGCGCGATATTATGAAGCTGCCAGCGATGGTCGTGATCGCAAGCTTGTTGCCAATTGGATGACGGTTGAGCTGTTTGGGGCGCTGAATAAATCAGGCAAAAGCCTTGAAAATTGTCCAATCACCCCTGAAAAACTTGGCGAGCTTGTCGGTTTGATAAGCGATGGTACGATTTCGGGGCGTATTGCCAAAGATGTGTTTGCAGATATGTTTGAAACCGGCAAGGGGGCTGCGGCCATTGTCGATGAAAAGGGTTTGAAGCAGGTGTCGGATAGTGGCGCGATCGAGACATTGATTGATCAGGTGCTTGCCGCCAATCAGGACAAGGTCGATGATTATCGTGGCGGTAAAGACAAGCTGTTTGGCTTTTTCGTTGGTCAGGTGATGAAAGAATCTGGCGGTCAGGCCAACCCAGGTATGGTCAATCAGATTTTGCGAAGCAAACTCGACGGCGCGTGATCAAAAACGCGATTTAAATATCGGCGCGGCACGCGGCCTCACTTGGTGGCGCGTCGAGCGCATCCCAATAAGGCACTGGCTGATAAAGCGAACGAAGATAGGCCAGAAATGCGTCAATCTTTGGAATCGAATGGCGGCTTGGAACGGTGACAGCATGGATCGGGTGGTCTTCCATAACCAGTTGATCCAAAACCGTTGTTAAGGATTCGTCACGAAGGTAATCGGCCATCATGTAATTGGGAAGCATGGCAATGCCGCCATCATTCAATACAGCGCGAATAATGGCATCACCATTATCAGCCATGATATTGCCGCGAACGCGGATGGTGCTTGGCTTGCCATTATCATCTTTGAAATGCCAAAAATTGCTGCTGCTTGTGGCGCTTTGCGTAATCAATTGATGCCGTTCCAGATCATTTGGATTTGCCGGCATGCCATTTTCTGCGAGATATTTTGGTGTTGCGACAAGGCGGCGGCTATTGGGTGCAAGTTCGGTATAGACAAGATGGTCATGGTCGCTTTGTGGGGAAATCCTGATCGACAGATCAAAGCCTGAACCAATCATGTCATTCGGAATATCATTGCCCTTTAACTCGATTGTTAAATGCGGGAACTGCCTTAAAAAGGCGGGCAGATGCGGGGCAACATGGCGGTGTGCAAAACCGGGTGGAGCTTCGACGCGCAAATGCCCCTGAACGGCGCCGCTGGCGCTTCGCGCTTCGGCATCAGCCTTGTCAAGATCAGCCAGAATTTGCCGACAATTTTCCAGATAGGATGCGCCAACTTCGGTAAGCGCTATGTGGCGGGTGGTGCGGGTAAAAAGCTGTGTACCAAGCCGGTTTTCCAGGGCAGCGATATGTTTTGAAACCGCCGATGGCGACAGCCCAAGCTGGCGCGCGGCACCATTTAGCGCATTGGCTTCGGCGACCGCCAGAAAGATGCGCATTGATGCCAGTTGATCCATCGTGATTTTTCTCAAAGTCAGGGTTGTTTGGCCGCGATTTTCGACCATGCGTTTAAGGTGGCGCATTTTGACCTGTTTTGGCAATGTCAAAACCGGCAAAAAGGTAATTTTGGTATTTGACAGTCAGAGAAATCAAAGCTAGAGAAAGGGCAGCATACGCCGTGTATTGTGAACATGGGAGCTGGCCAAGACTTTACCGGCCGATCCTGTGACCCCGGCGGGGGGGTGGCCGAGTGGCTGAAGGCGGCGGTTTGCTAAATCGTTAAAGGAAGAAATTCCTTTCGGGGGTTCGAATCCCTTCCCCTCCGCCATTTCTTTTGCCAATAATTATCACCAATCATCGTTAAATCGCTGTTATCCCATGTTTTGCATGAGTATGTGGAAACATAAGCGATGTCATTATCATTTTGATTCTTGTGGCTTGACGAAGCTACACATTTTTCCCAATAGTAAAGATGCGGCATTAATAGTACCGTTTTCGGCATATTAATGTTTTGAGCCAAATGCTGCGATAAACCAATAGGGTTGCAGCGTGGAATTTTTTATCACTCTAATTTCATTAAGTCTGTCGCTTATCGCTGCTTTCATTAGTAGCGCTACCCTGTGGCTTACCTTGCTCAAAAGAGGGCGACTAATTTGTTTGCGGCCACAATCATTTAATATTGGAAGATACTCTTCTCGTGATACATCTGCACCTTATCAGATATTATTGAGGCAGTTGTTTATTGCCACAACTGGCCCAAAGTTATTTTTTATTGAACAACTCTACATCGAGTTAAGACGAAGTACTTCAGTGCAGCAATTTAACATTTGGGTTTATGGCAAACAAAAGGATTTAGTTAGGGGAAGTGGAGTTAAAATTGGTCATGACGGCCTAAATGCAGACCATTATTTTCTATTGTCTAAGAATATTAAGAGTTATGCATTTGATAGTGGAAATTATAAATTAGAGTTATACGCCAAAGTGTGGGGTCGCAAAGATGCAATAGTTTTGACTGAATGTAGTTTTGCAATTAACACGGAGCAGAGCAGAGCGTTGACCAGTGGTAAACAATCTTTGAATTTTGATTGGAATAACGAAGAGAAGAACTACACACCATCTTTTGGCGAGCAATATGAGGATGATCGGAGTCACCTGCTGGCCCAATAATTTAAATCCCAATCTGTGTAACTGCTCATATATTAATAACGGAGGGGGGGGCAGTAATCCTGCCCACCCCTTAAATGTCAGTCACTTAGCCAATCGGAATGTGAGATGCGCGCACTTGGCTAACCTAAACACACATAAACCAGAGGGTAAGGTTAAAAACCCATCGTTAAACAACTCATTTTAAAAAGATTTGACTCATATTATTTTTGTTTGCACACTAACGATATATTTGGCTTTTCATATCAATCAAATCTAAAGCCGATGGGGGAGTTGCTTTGGAGTTTGTATCCGAATCTTGGTATGTTGCAGGTTGGTCGCGCAACTTTCAGCGCGAGCTTGTTCCCTTGCTTATTCTGGAGCAAAATCTCGTTTTCTTCCGGCAAACCGATGGCAAATTAATCGCGCTAGAGGATCGTTGCCCGCACCGGCTGTTACCTTTAAGCAAAGGCAAGCTTGTTGGTGATTATGTTCAATGTGGCTATCATGGAATGACCTTTGATGGCACGGGCAAATGCGTCCGCATACCAGCACAAGATAACCTGCCACCAAGCGCCTATGTTGATAGTTATCCCGTTGAAGAAAGGCATGGCATTGTCTGGGTTTGGATGGGTAAAAAGGATAATGCCAATTCTGATCTGATTTTTGATATGGCTGAATTTAGCAATATGTCATGGCACACGCATCTTGGTGACGCCCTCCACATAAAGGCAAATTATCTAAATGTTGCTGAAAATCTTGTCGATCCAGCGCATGTAAGTTTTGTCCATCCAACAACTCTTGGCAGTGCGGCATCTCAGGATGTGCCAGTTGAAGTTTCAACGTCCGGCAATCCTATTACTGCTTGGCGATGGATTCGCAACGCGCCTCCTGTTGGGTTCTTTCAAGAATTTGGGGGCTTCACTGGCAATGTTGACCGGTGGCATTATTATTACCTTCACCTCCCATCAACGGCGGTTATTGATTTTGGAAGTGCGGCCAGTGATCTACAGTTAAAGGAAGATGAAAGACATAAAGGTGTTCGCATTTTTGCCATTCATTTTGTAACCCCCGTCACGCGCGATTACACGATTGATCACTGGATGCATTTACGAAATGCGGCGATTGATGATGATCACGCATCCAACCAAATTGACAGTCTTTTTCGTATTGCCTTTGCCGAAGATAAGGAAATTTTGGAAGCCATCCATGAAGCAGAACAACGGCACCAAAACAGAGCGCCCGTTCGTATCGCGATTGACCGAGCGCCAGTTGTTTACCGAAAACGTATCAAAGAGTTGATCGAGTCCGGCAGTTGTCCAGACTAATTTGAGCCTGCCAAACGAAACCAAGAATATTTAAACAGCAAAGAGGAAGAGAACTATGAGACTAAAACCTATATTTTCGGCCTTTTTTGGGGCGGCACTAATGGCCACCGCGCCCAATGCCGTGGCGATAGCAGATACAATCAAGATTGGTGAAATCAACCATTATAAGCGCATGGCGGCATTCGCCGGGCCCTATAAACAGGGCATCGAGCTGGCACTTGAAGAGACCAATGCGAATGGTGGCGTACTGAATAAAAAGGTGGAATTTATCTTCCGCGATGATCAGGGCAAGCCTGGTGAGGCCGTAAAGATTGCCGAAGAGTTAATGACCCGCGATGGCGCCGTAATGATTACCGGCACAATCCTTTCTAATGTCGGCTTGGCGATTTCATCATTGGCTGGTGAAAAAGGATATGTCTATCTTGCATCAGAACCACTTGCTGATTCGATTGTCTGGGCTTCGGGTAATAAATACACATTTCGTCTAAGAACGTCGACATTTATGCAAGCTGCTATGCTGGCAGAAGAAGCTGCCAAGACAGACGCGAAACGATTTGCAACCATTGCACCGAACTATGCTTATGGAAAAGATGCCGTTGCGGCTTTCAAGCAGAATCTTTTAAAATTGAAACCCGATGCCGAATTTGTTGCCGAGCAATGGCCCGCGCTGTTTAAAATTGATGCTGGCGCGGAGGTGCAGGCCATCGAAAGGGCAAAGCCGGATGCGATTTATAATGTCACCTTTGGCCCTGACCTTGCAAAATTTGTGCGCGAAGGAACCACACGTGGTCTGTTTGAAGGGCGAACCGCCTATGGGCTGTTGACAGGGGAACCGGAATATCTTGACCCACTTGGTGCCGAAGCCCCCGAAGGCTGGGTGGTAACGGGCTATCCCTGGTATGACATTGAGGATGCGGCTGGCGTTGCCTTTATCAAAAAATACCAGAAGCGTTGGAATGATTATCCGCGAATTGGATCACTTGTTGGTTATATGACCGTTCAGTCAATTGTGGCGGCTCTTGATAAGGCCGGCTCAACAGAAACCGAGGCTATTCGTGCCGCTTTCGAAAATCTTGATGTCGATACGCCGGTTGGCAAGATTACCTTCCGAGGCATTGACCATCAGGCAACCATGGGAGCTTATGTTGGCCGCGTCGCCCTAAAAGACGGCAAAGGTGTGATGGTTGATTGGACCTATAAGGCGGGGGAAAATTATTTACCGTCAGACGCCGAGGTGCGCAAATTAAGACCCGCCGATTAAGCGGCAAAAAATGACGTGCTGCCCCTTTATAGCAACCGCGGCAGCACGCTCCATTCTTTTCACTTATAGGATAGTAAGGTTCTTGCTGATATGGAGCTGCTGTTTGCGCAACTGATCACCGGACTAGCAAATGCGGGCGCCTTATTCATGGTGGCATCGGGGCTTTCACTTATTTTCGGTGTAACGCGGATTGTCAATTTTGCGCATGGCAGCTTTTATATGCTTGGCGCCTATATGGGCTTCACGCTAATGCAAATTTTGCCTGGCAGCTTTGGCTTCTGGTCTTCAATTATTTTGGCTGGACTATTTGTGGGCGTCATCGGGCTGCTTGTTGAGGTTCTTGTGTTACGCCCCGTCTATAAGGCACCAGAATTATTTCAACTTGTCGCGACTTTTGGCGTTATTCTGGTCATTCAGGATTTGACGCTGATGACATGGGGAGCAGAGGATTTGCTTGGCCCACGCGCACCTGGTCTTATTGGGGTGATAAGGGTTTTTGGTGAGCCAATACCCAAATATGATATCGCGCTGTTGGTCATTACCCCGTTTGTTGCCCTTGCTCTTTGGTATCTGATCAGCCGGACACGCGTTGGTATTTTGGTACGCGCCGCAACCCAAGACCGAGAAATGGTCAGCGCCCTTGGCGTCAACCAGTCATTATTATTTACCGGTGTTTTCTTTTTGGGAAGCGCCCTTGCTGGCCTTGGTGGTGCCTTGCAATTACCCAAAGGCGGGGCTGATCTGTTAATGGATTTCAATATCCTTACCGCCATTTTTGTGGTGGTGGTGATTGGTGGCATGGGATCATTACCCGGCGCCTATCTTGCTGCAATTATCATTTCCGTTCTCAATGTTCTTGGCGTTACCTACCTGCCGCAATCAACCCTGGTGCTGATGTTTGTGGTGATGGTTCTGGTGCTGATGTTACGACCTTACGGGCTATTTGGGCGCGAAGAAGTGGCAGGCGAGCATGGGCAGGTTGGGGAACCTGACCGCCCGATAAAACCGGCGAGCCGCCAAGCTCGAATTGCGGTTGGACTTGGCGTGCTCGTGCTGGCGGCTCTGCCAGCTTATGATTCGCAATTCCTGCCAGTGTTAGCAACAGACATTATGATTTTCTGCCTCTTTGCCGCATCGTTGCATTTTCTGCTTGGACTTGGTGGGCTGGTTAGTTTTGGCCATGCGGCCTATTTTGGCGGCGGTGCTTATGTTGCCGCTTTGCTGATTGCGCATGCAGATACGCCAATGGAAGTTGCCTTTTTGCTGGCGCCACTTGGGGCAGGTCTTACAGCGATTATGATTGGCTGGGTTTGCCTGCGTCTTACCGGTGTTTATTTTGCGATGCTGACACTGGCCTTTGCCCAGCTATTATGGAGCCTTGTTTTCCAATGGGGTGAATTTACTGGCGGAGATGACGGTTTGGTGAATATCTGGCCTGCCGACTGGTTGAATAACAACGCCAGCTTTTTCTATCTGACTCTGGTGTTATGTGTTGGCGGCGTTATTTTATTGCGCCATTTTGCGCATTCGCCCTTTGGCTATGCATTACGGGCCGCACGCGACAGCAAAAGTCGAGCCGAGGCAACCGGGATAAATACTCGCCAGATACAGCTTGTTGCCTTTGGATTTGCTGGCATGATGGCTGGTCTTGCTGGTGCGCTATTTGTTTTCTCAAAAGGCAGCGTCTTTCCAAACGAGCTGGAAATTGCCCGCAGTTTTGATGCGTTGATTGTGGTGTTTCTCGGCGGTGTCAAAACCTTGGCAGGCGGCGTTGTTGGCGGCGTATTCTTCAAAGGGATTGAGGATATCTTGACCCGCTTTACCTATTGGCGGCTGGCACTGGGGCTCATCATCATCTTTGTCGTTATTGTTGCGCCAAATGGCATTGTTGGTTCGCTACGCCACGGATTGGAACGGCTGAACCTATTGAAATCATCCAAGGTGGACGAATGACAAACATTCTGGACATTGAAGGGCTAACCAAAAGTTTTGGGGCCGTTAAAGCGGTTAACAATGTTTCATTCAGCCTGAAACAGGGAGAATTGCTGGCATTGATTGGCCCAAACGGGGCTGGCAAAAGCACCTGTTTCAATATGCTTATGGGACAGATTAAACCAACTGCAGGAAAGATCCTGCTGAATGGTCAAAACATTACCGGCATGCCAACGCGGGTTATCTGGCGCATGGGTGTTGGCCGGACCTTTCAGATAACTGAGACCTATGCCTCAATGACAGTGGTTGAAAATGTGCAAATGGCTCTTTTGTCACATGAGCGCAACCTTTTCTCATTTTTGCCCTATGCCAGCCGGATGTATCGCAGCAGGGCAATTGAATTGCTCACAATGGTTGGTATGGCTGACCAAGCCGAACGCCATTGCGCTGTTTTGGCTTATGGCGATTTGAAACGCCTTGAGCTAGCCATCGCGCTGGCCCACGAGCCAAATCTTCTATTGATGGACGAACCAACTGCGGGCATGGCGCCTGCGGAAAGAATAGCGTTAATGAAACTGACCTCTGATCTGGTGGCGTCTCAGGGCATAAGCGTGTTGTTTACCGAACATGACATGGATGTCGTTTTTGCCCATTCGCACCGCGTGATGGTGTTGAACCGCGGTGAAATTATTGCCGATGGGCGGGTGAGTGACATTCGTGAAAACGCGCTTGTTCAAGAGGTCTATCTTGGCGGCGGCACATTATTTAACAATGAGAGTCCACAGGATGCTTAATATTTCTGAAGTTAACAGCTATTACGGCAAAGCTCAGGTGCTGAACCGGATGAGTTTCGATATCGAATCTGGTCAGATTGTCGCGCTGCTTGGCCGCAACGGGGCTGGCAAAACAACAACCTTGAAATCAATCATGCAACTCGTTGCGCCGCGCACTGGCAGCGTTCGCTTTTGTGATCAGGACATAACCAACCAGATGCCGCACAAGGTTGCGAAGATGGGGCTTGGCTATGTGCCCGAAGAGCGCCGTATTTTTACCGATTTAACAGTCATCGAAAATCTTGAAGTGGGTCGTCAACCGCCACGCGATGGCACCTTGTTATGGACCCAGAATATGCTGTTTGACCTTTTCCCCAATCTTGCCGAACGGCGTAACAATCGGGGAAAAACGCTATCAGGTGGTGAGCAACAGATGCTGACAATTGCTCGTACATTGATGGGGAACCCCAGTTGCGTGCTGCTTGACGAGCCGTCCGAAGGCATCGCACCGGTCATTGTGGAACAAATGGCAAATGTCATTCGCACGTTAAAGGGTGAAGGGTTAACGGTCTTGTTGTCCGAGCAGAATTTGCATTTTGCCAAAGCGGTTGCTGATGCAGTGATTGTGATTGAAGGTGGCGAGAAAAAATTTGACGGCAGCATTGAGGACCTAAATCAAAACCCGGAGATCAAAGCCAAATATCTGGCCGTTTAAGCACATTAATGGCGCTAGGCATTGCCCTATCAAAACGGTGTTAAACACAAAAAAGCCGCCTTGAACTGAAGGCATCTAATTTACTAAAATTTTGTGAAAATATTGGTTGTGGGGGGCAGGGTTTGAACCTGCGACCTTCAGACTATGCGCCTGTTCAAACTAGCGGCTTTGCCTGCCATTTGTTCAAGTCTCATCGTTAAAGTAATGCCAGACCTTGACTCTTAGTTCTTTAGACCTATCGTAAATTACGCAAAAAAACCAAAAGGACGCTTTCGCCTTATCAAAAGTGTCCAGATCGGGAGACATCTAAATGAAAAAAGTATTAGCATCTATATTGATGGCAGGATCGCTCTTGCTTGGCGGTGCTGCGGCTCACGCCGACAAATCGGGCGGTACACTCTCATTCCTCGTTCAGCCTGAACCACCAACCTTGGCATCATATGTATCAACATCGGGGCCGATTGGCCTTGTAATGCCAAAAGTCTATGAAGGGCTTTTCGACTATAATAACGACGGCACAATGGTACCGATTCTAGCTGAAAGCTATTCGGCTAGCGCTGATGGTAAAACCGTCACTTTTAATCTTCGCAAAGGTGTAAAATGGCATGATGGTAAGCCTTTCACCTCGGCTGATGTGCAATTCACTGTCATGGAAGTGCTGAAAAAGGTGCATCCTCGTGGACCAAACTCGTTCCGCGAAGTAACCAGCATTGACACGCCTAATGATCACACGGCTGTTTTCAACTTAAAAAAGCCTGCGCCTTACATGATGCGCTCGTTCTCCGCTTATGAGTCGCCAATGGTCCCAAAACATCTTTTGGAAGGCAAAGACATCAAATCTGCACCATTGGCAAACAACCCTGTAGGCACTGGCCCGTTTAAATTTG
>ERZ887849.279-NODE-279-length-56319-cov-18.853050_pt1 | contig 56319 bp, 50 predicted proteins | sample MGYA00521267_ERZ887849 | MGnify/ENA primary metagenome ERZ887849 (study PRJEB32303, sample SAMEA104408601) | aquatic metagenome | biome: Brackish water; feature: Pelagic; material: water | place: Baltic Sea | collected 2014-06-06T16:11:00 | depth 2,863 m ... | reverse complement strand
GAACAAAAGGCGTACGTTCATCACGGCTAACCCTTTGTGTATCCACTCAAGTGGGGTGCGCAATAGGATGTAAATTTTGTGCCAGTGGATTGGATGGCTTAAAGCGTAACCTTACAACTGGGGAGATCGTTGGTCAGGTCCTCCTCGCCCGCAATCAGGCAAATCGTAGAATTGATAATCTCGTATTCATGGGCATGGGAGAACCCTTGGCCAACCTACCTGCCCTTCTCCCTGCACTCGACCAAATTCTTTCTGAAAAGGGTTTAGGCATTGGGGCGAGACACCTGACACTCTCCACCAGTGGATTGGCCCCCAAGATCGTAGAACTGGCAAAATACCCCGCTCAAATACGCTTAGCGATTTCTCTCCATGGTGGGGATGATCAAACCCGCCAAAAAATTATGCCCATCAATGAACGCTATCCGCTCAACACATTGCTCGAATCATGTGAGAGATTTATCGCGGAGCGCAAAAAAATGATCACATTAGAATATATTTTGATCGAAGGTGTAAATGATGACCTTAAGCAAGCGGAACTTTTAGCAAGCCATGCACGTCGGCTTAATGCGAAGATCAACTTAATTCCATACAACCGCGTGGATGGACTTTCTTGGAAAAGGCCTTCCCTGGAACAAATTCGTGCATTCCACCAAAAGGTGGAGCAAGGCAACCCACCACGGGTAACTTTGCGTATGGAAAAAGGACACGACATAGATGCTGCTTGTGGTCAATTAAGGTTGCGCGAAAATAAAACTCAAAAAACATCCTGAGCTTACACGAGTTGGTTTCTCTTAGTCCGGCAACCTGATAAGAATTACATTTTTGATGAGCCCCGATGTATCATAAGTTGAAAAGCCCAATGGGATAGACATTTCAATCTCTCCCGTACGCATGGATATTTTCCTGCCTTCAACTTCACAATCAATCAATTGTTCATCATCAACCCAAAATTTTAAATGGGTTCTCATAACTCGTAATCGACAAGCATACCAATGATCAGTTCTGAATCGATGTGCCGTGGCCGCATCGTTTTCGGATGCATCAAAACCATCAATGCAAGATATCCCAACCAAAGCACCGCCCCACCCGCCAAGAATTAAGGTTCCATGACTTTTTAAATAAGGGAATGTGAGAGAACCAAAAAAATCTGTTCCCATAACCTTCATCGCGTCCCATCTGATTTCATAATTCACCCGTGGAAGTTCCTCACCAATCCAATGTATGCCGGTTAAAGCAATGCCAAACTCAAGCAAAGCACTTCCATTTCCATCAAGTCCAACTTCTCCCCGACCTGCAAAATCTGTGATTTCCCAATTTTCCAGGCTTTGGCCGTCAAACAGGATTTTCCGACTATCCTCCAATTCCTGTGGTGTTTCTTGGGCCAGGCAAGAAAGTACACTTAAGAACAAGCAAAGTAAGCTTTTAATCAAGGTGAGGCTATCTGATTGCATAATTGAATAAGGAACTAGAACCCCAAATAAAGGTTCTACTTTGGGCGTTCAATTACCTCAATCTCGTAACCTTCAGGTGCGTCGACAAAAGCAAAAATTGAACCTGACGAGCTTTGGGTTGGGCCATCACTCATGGGTACACCAATTGAATCTAAATGAGTTTGAAAATCTACCATACTATCAACCTCAAAGGCCAAATGCATTAAATCCTCCTGAACTTTCACTGGGCCGGATCCCGGAAAATAAGTAATTTCAATTTCTTCTTCACTGTTGGGCACAGCAAGAAATGCTAGCTTAGACCCACGTGGAGATTCATGCCTACGGGTGACCTCTAAACCAAAAACACGCTGATAGAATTCGAGCGTTTTTTCTAAATCATCCACCCGCAAACGGGTATGTAAAAATTTACAAACTACCATTTTGAAGTACGCCTTACTTTCGTCTCATGTTTGGCGACACACTCTTTATCTTGGCTGCTCCGCATGCATTCAATGCAGCTAGAGGGGCTTGCCAATTGGCTAATGGATCTGTCCAAATATGTACTACAAAATCTTCTCCATGCTTACTTTTTTCTCCAAGCAAGTAATCTTTAACATCGGGAAGGTCTAAGGCTTCAAACGCATTACCCATGTAATTGCCATCTACCCTGACCGAACCATCTGCTTCGATTTCTATATGGGATTCAGGCTTTGGTTTATTGTAACTACTTGGTGCAGATTTCCCCGGGAGGATAGCAGAAAGTTCTGCTTCAGGTTGCTTGATCATGGTAGTGACCATGAAATAAATTAATAGCAAGAATGTAACATCGATCATTGGAGTAAGATCGACTTCATCGACATCATCCAAAATTTTCTTAAAAGTATCCATGACCTTTTAAGTCTACTCCGCCGATTTAAAGGCACCAAAAACAATATTAGATTGGCCTCCCATTAAGACTTGTTCATGGACATCATTAAGAACCGATGCAGGGATATCTACATGGTACCTCAAAAAGACTTTCCATGATGGATTTCTCGCTACGGCAACTGAAACTTGAGAAATATCAATCGGTTGTTCTCCCCAATAAATCATTTGACCCATCGAAGGGTCGTCATCCACAGAAATAATGGTGCGAGATGGAGGTGACTCGGGAATTTTGGCATTTGAAGCAATGCCAAGTTTAGGATCTGAAAGCTCGACATATTGTTCAGATACCTGTTTAGCAACGACCATGAAAAATACGATCAAAAGAAATACTACATCAATCATCGGAGTAAGATCCGGTGAATCGTTGGTGTCTGGCACTTCAAATTTCGCCATAATTTACAGTCTTTTCAAACAGTAAGTAAGGGAGAAAAAATATTCAATCAGGCAGGCTCAGGAGCGGCTTCCTCGAAAGTGTCTTCTTCATATTGTTCCTCTGCACCACCCTCTTCATCAAAACCGCCACGGGCAGCACGTACAAGAGTGAAGACCATAGATCCTGTAACCTTGTTCACCTCAGCTGCTATATTACCAAACTTTGTTTTGAAAAGAAAATATGAAATTAGGCAAGGGATCGCAACCACAAGGCCGGCAGCTGTCGTCCAAAGTGCGCTACCAATATTACCAGCCATTTGCTTACTTGCCTCTCCACCCATACCGGCGCTGGTTAAGACGGCAAAGGCACCAATCATACCAACCACTGTACCGAGCAATCCAACCATTGGGGCAATTGAACCAACCGTGTTCAACATATTAATCCAGGTAAATGGTTTGGACATATGCAAGGCCGCGTTTTCATCTAATCCTTTTTCAATCGCTTCGATATCTAACTCGTCATCTTGTATCCGCTCCAAACCACCTTTTATGATCGAAGTAATGGGAAGTTTGTACTGGTCGCAAAGCGATTTCGCGCCTTCAATATCAAGGCCCTTGACTGCATCCATGATTGGATCAATTACATCATCCTTAATAAAAGCTTTCCTGCGAACATTGATACTGTTGAAAATAATCAATGTTATACCTGCAATAATAAGGAGTAAAAAAACAGTAAAGAAAGTGGGGCCCAAATTACTCCATGCTGCAACAAAAAGGTTACTGTCTTGAGCCGAAGCTTTGCTAACAAGCATCGTTGGCGAAAGAGTAGCGTAGAGAAAGAGTAGGCAGGCAGGTATACGTAAGGTACAAGGTTTCATAGTGCGGTTCATTGCGATTAAGGAATTAGAAAAGTAAGAAAATTGATCTAGGTCAATGAGGATTTGTTGGATTATGATTGGGGCAGTTTTGCCAGTCGTTCGATACTCATTTTTTCCCACTTGGTTTTAGGAAAGAATACCTTGATTTGATTGTAGACATTTCGGGCAGCTTCTTGAAGCTCGAGCTTTTCATAAGCATCTCCTGCCATCATTAAGGATTCAGGTAACCAATCTAGTCCAATCCGGGCATTGACTATACCCTCTGTAACTTCGAGTACAGACTGCCTGTAATAATCTGCAGACTTGAACTCATCTCCGCGGGCTTCGAATTGACGGGCATATTGAACGCGAAGTAAAGAACGCAATAATTTATAGAGCGAATACTCGTTGGTATTTCGAGCTGGTGGTTCTTCATCAAGTTTTTTCAGACCCTGCACTGCAGAATTGAACATTTTACCTGCTGCCGCTGCATATCTTTTATCTTTCGCCGCAGCCGGTGCATAGACCTCATACAGTTTCATGTAACAATAAACCGGCCATATTTCCAAAATTTTATTGTATGGACTATTCGGGTCCTTGGCTACAATCGGTCCAAGTCTAGCGTATTCACTGATCGCCTCGGTATAAAGCCCCTGGTTTCTTAATGAATCTGCCAAACGTAGATAGGAGGCATGATCTGCACTGTTATCCCGAATCGATATTCGCTGCAAAAGAGCTCGCGATGCTTTAGCAGAATCAGGATTTGATACAATCATTTTACCGCACAATTCAAGAGCAGCTTCGGAAAAATCTCTATATCCATAACCATCCAGTCGAGAAAGATTTAAACGAGAGAGTAAATAAAAAGCCTCATTGTATTGCTCCATACCCAACAGACCTTTGACATAGGTTAAGCAATCATCGTGAATGGCAAGGTATTCAAAGGGCATATCAAGAAAGAGCATAACTTTGTAAACCTCAGGTCTTAATGCAGTCAGTACACGGGGGTCGTATTGCTCGTTAGACAAGTAGTTGAGGTATGTTTTCGCGTTTCTTGACCAGTTGAACTCAAATTTTTTGATATTCTGTCTCTGCAAACCACGCAACTCTAGTTCCAATCGCCCAGCACCCTCCATTTCTGCATAAATTATGCCTCGAGCCGAATCTATGCCCAAAAGCTTCATTGGCTTAGTAGCAGCTGACTTTAGGTAATGTACTTTTACCGGGATACCACCACCGGCATATTTTTTAAAATAGTCTTCTGCTGCAGAAACGGTGCTTGAACACAAAACAGCAACGATGAACAGCCAGCCCTTTGAACAAAAATTCTTTATCATTGGTACCTCCTTAGCCAATCATCTCTTCTTTTCTCCAGCCTGCTGACTTGATTAGAATTACCAATTCTTTCATAACAACTGATAGCTTGGTCGAAAGCTTTCTCGGCCCACTTACCTGAGGAAGCATACCTTGAGGTAGTGTCATCAAAATGTCGGGACGCTCCTTCAAAATCTCTCATCTCTTTGAGGCATTCCCCCATCATGTAAGAGCATTCACCTTTCAGCTCCATGGTACTTTCGTCGCTATCTCTGGCTTCACCAAAAGAAGCCTGAGCCAGAAGAAACTTTTCGCTGTCCTTATTGATCTTAGCAATTTCATACAATGCATGACCTTTGCGTAATCGGGCATTGTTAGAATTAGGGTGCCACGGAGCATTGGTAATCGCAATGTCATAGCTATTAGCAGATTCTTCAAAATCCTTATTTTTATCGTGAACCTGACCGATTATATAGTTAGCTGAAAACAAAAGCTCACCCTGAGCATTGGGATAGACTTGAGAAAGTCTTTCCATCGCTGCAAGGGCATCTTTGAGTGAGTTTTGTGCCAACATCTTTTGGGCCATCCAAATTAGAACACTGGGACTGGCCGCAGCGAAATCATTTGTCTGGGGATTGTAGTTCGAACCAACCCGAGAGCCAACCCGGTCAAGATTTGCCCTCATTCGAAGTTCGAGGCTTTTTTGGCCATTGGACTCAGCGACTTGCAACATGGAAGCAAATGCCTTGGAGGGAGATAAATCTTTGGGGAATCGTGATTGTAATCCCTCATATTTTTTTAAGTAACCTTTAAATTGCTCGATGTATTTAGGATTATTAAAAACGCCTCCTCGATACTTAACGATATCCTCATAGATTTTCGGGTCCATCTGATTGTATTGGGAAGAGAGCATGGACAAACTTTTGCTGCGATCGAGTATGATTTCCTGAACAGTACCTGATACCTGCTGTTCGATCCCTTTACGATCAGTATAGCTGAAAGATACTTGTTCTGAAGGATTTTGGAGTTTTTCCAAAACCTCTAGAGTTTGTCCAAATCGATCCTCATAATAACGATACTTTTCGCAGTATTTTTTGAGGAGATCATCAACACCAAGGTTTGCGGGATCATTTCCAAATTTCTCAATTTCATCAAAGTACAACTTTAACATGGCGGAAGGCTGTCCTAATTTCTCTTTAGCAAAACCAATTTTTTCGGTGGCTTTGGCTACTTGAGCCCCTTCTTGGGTTCCGTATTTTCCCATGTAAGTAGTGTATAAAGATTCGATTTCCTTGTAGCAGGAAGTTGTCGCGGCGTCGTAAAGTTCTTCAAATTGTAATTTTGCATCGCCGTTAAAATCATGATCCGTAAAGGCAAAGTCGAAGGTGTCTTTCATATCCAACCGCAAGGAATCGTACTCCCCCTTGCCAACGCATTTATCTGAATCTTTATCGAAACTCAGGAAATGGTTGACCAACCCTTCGGGGTTTTCACCCACTCTCTCCAATAGACCACCCTCATTGGCAACAGAATCAGAAATTAAACCAATTTGTTCTGTATTTTTCCGGACATTGGAATAACTAGCTCTTGCTTGTTGAATTTGCTTAATACTTGGCTGGGTATCGGGTCCTAAACCACTTGTAGCAAGATCTCCCATGCTTAGGTAGACTTCTGCGACTAGTTTATCCTCTGGGAATAAAGTTACAAACTGGCTAAACAAACGAATGGCATTTTCGTTATCTTGAGATCCCTGAAAAGCAACTGCCAAGCGGAACATCGCCTGTTTTGCATACTCCTCATCCGGAGAAAATCTTGCTTGAGCTCCATTCGGCCATGAATCAACCAAGTTTTCTCCGCCGGATGCAACCGTTCTCCCTGAACCAACCTTTGTTGTAATATTCCAAAGTGAACCATTGGTCCATAAAAAGTAGCCTTCCCCGTTCGAGTAAACTGGATGATCGTTTAATTTGACCATTTCCATCTTACCATCCTTCTCATCATACATCGGCAAAAATACCCCATTCGGATCTGGAACCTCGAGAGGTTCAGACTCTTCTGGGTCAGGTTCTACAGGGTCTGGAGCTAAGCCCTCATCCAAATTACCATCGGTAATGTCAGTAGAATCAACTTCGGATGCAGGTGTTTTTTCTGCAGACTCATCAGTGGTAACAGGGTCATCTCCCCCACATCCAATTGTTCCCAAAATGAGCGGTAATGAAAGCAAAAAAGTGATTCTAGGTATTACCAAATTAGTAATGCTTTTTTTTGATGGATATGTAGTCAACCAACTCATGATCATTCTTCCTCAATCGCTGCTTCGTCCAAAGGTAGGCCTTTTATACTGACCCCGACAACTGCACCGAGGAAAGGTTTAGCAGCATCATAGTTTCCACTGGCAAGCAAAGCCAGTCCACTCATGTAGTTAATACGGCCCATAGCCACGGTTCCTTGGAGTTCTTTCTTGTTTGCATAACCCAGGGATGGGTTAAAAGTTCCATTTTCGAAACCAGCAAATTTATTGAGCAACTTATCAAATTCTTGACGCTTGAAAAACTCAGCACCCATCATACCAATAAATTCACGAGAATATTTGTGTTCAGGCATGACATCTAAAAAGTCCTCACAAAGCTCAAAAAATCGGGCTTGGTATTCCTCAGCTTTTGCTTTTGCGGCAGCCGCTTTCTCTTTATCAACAGTAGCCAGGGAAGCTTGTAATTCCTCCACGATTTCCATTTGTGAAACCACTTCCTGACGATACGCGTTGGCCATAATAAAGGTAACATCGGCACGGAACTTTAATAACTCCTTGTTCGCCAAATACTCTTCACCCAGCTCAATTGACTTCTCACGGAATTTTACGGTGTTTGCAGATGCAAAGGCGGCATAAATGAAATTTTCCGCCATTTCATGATCAGGAAAGTCCCTGTAGAGCCAGTAAAATGCCCAGAAAGACTCCCACTCCCTCTTACAAGCCTGAAAGTTATCCGCTTTTCTCCATCGTAAGACGGTAGTGAAGGAAGGAGTGTCCTTTGCTAGTTTTAGATGACTCCGAGCGCTTGTTGCCTTCATCGCCAATTCATTGATCCTACTCTTGAGAGACATGATTCTTTTAGGGGGTAAGCGTCTACCTTGTGAATCAATAAATGACTGGATTTGATCTATTTCATAGGAAATTTCTTTTTCCCTTGCAGTGTAAAAGGTCACAATTTCTTCAGTCGTCATGGTTAGGGCAAAAAGAAGAGATGCTTCTACTTGTCTGTCTTTTTCCTTCAGTACCTCAGCCCCCTGCATCAGGTTCACATTTAATCGAAGATCAAAGCGGACAGGAGTATCAGCTGACAACCTCGGAAGTAGAGGAAATACCTCGTCTATCCTTTTCTCTTTAACAAACATTTCCACCATGCAGGAAACAGCGTAAGCCGCTCTGTCTTCATCCTTGGCAAGGTCGGCAAATTTAAGTAACTCCTCGAAAGCTTTTTCACCACTTCTCCAATTTTGTTTAATGTGGTAACACTGAGCCCTACCATAATAAAGGTTCATTAAATCACTCCTCCTAAGAATTTTTTTCTTAAAAGGTTTATCCTCATCCAACAATTCTTCGATAACTTCTGCTGCTTCATCCCATTTTTGTAAAGCACGCAAGCAGGTAGTGCGTTGCTGCATAGCGGCGACTGCATTTTCATTTTCGGGATATTTCCCCACAAACTTTGCAAATGCATCCGCTGCCTTTTGCATGTTAGACATGTCTCCAGTTTTGCCAAAGTTTTGAAGGTATCCAACACCCCGGACGTATCCAAATTGTTCGAGAATTTTCTCAACCTCCGGATTTCCTTCACCGGCAAAGCGAATTTCAAGCTGATCTAAATACGGAGCTGCACTGGCATAATCTCCTTCACCAATTAATTGTTGAGCCTCGCTCATCACTTGCCGCATGGGCATATCCGCAGGGTTTTGCCCGTTCAAAGGAAATAATCCAAAGGAAAAGGAAACTATGCAAATCGCAGAAGAAGTGAGCTTAAAAAACATCTAGGAATTTAGGGTAACTTTTCGGATAAAAGACAGACCCGAATACACCCGCAAGCCTTTTCTTGGATGATTCTATTGGTAAACTCTAATGATAATTAAAAAAAGTAGCTTAAAGATGAATATTCTTTTAGATCATACAGCAAGGACACTCCTGAACAAAGTGACCAGGACTGTATTCCTTCAATGCCAAAATCTGGCCAATACTTTTAGCATAGGATGGTGAACCCACACGATACCCAAACGCACAACCAGGGGGAGGATTAATCGGGGAAGGCACTTCTCCAGAAAGGGCGGAAAATTTCCCGCGCACTTGAGGGTTCGGCTGTGGGATGGCGTCAATCAATGAGCGTGTGTATGCATGCAGTGGATTGTTGATTAATTCTTCAGCAGATGCGATTTCGATTACCTTGCCCAAGTACATCACTGCGATTCGATCCGAAAGATGACGAACCACCGAGAGGTCGTGTGCAATAAATAGGCATGTTAAACCAAGGCGATTTTTTAGCTCCAGCAATAAGTTAAGAACTTGACTACGAATGGACAGATCAAGAGCAGAAACAGGTTCATCTAAAACCAAAATTTCAGGACTCAACGCAAGGGCTCGGGCTATACCAATCCTTTGGCGCTGTCCGCCTGAAAATTCAAAGGGATAACGAGAACCTGCATTTTCCGGCAATCCCACCAAGTTTAACAATTCCTTTACCCGGGCGGTTCTTTGGCATGAATCTCCTATCTGGTGAATAACCAAGGGCTCCTCGAGGATTTGTCCGACATTATGGCGGGCGTTGAGCGATTCTGCTGGATCCTGAAAAACCATTTGTACACGCTTCCGGTTTTCTTTGCCAAGCTTCCCCCCAAAATCTCCGAGTTTTTGTCCGTCTAAGAAAATTTCTCCGGCTGTTGGCACGTTTAATCCCACCACTGTTCTTGCTAAAGTAGATTTCCCACAACCCGATTCACCGACTAACCCAAGGGTCTCCCCCTTGGCTACCTTTAGGCTTACTCCATCGACTGCCTTACAGGTAGCCACCGGACGCATCCAAATTCCACCTTTAACAGGAAAGTGAACCTTCAATTGAGATATTTTAAGTAATTCCTCCATCAAATTGAACTTTGGTTATTCAAGCGTCCACATGCAGGACAATCCTCAACCCAATGATTCTCTTCGACCTCCACAAGGGGTGCCCGTACCTCCAACCACTCCTGCTCGTGAAAGTGAGGACTTCTTGAAGCAAAGCGACAGCCTGAGTTTAAATCTGCCAATGCTGGAATCATTCCCTGAATTACTGGAAGTTTGGTTTGCACGGGACCGGTAAGTGAAGGTATCGAAGCGAGCAAACCTTTGGTGTAGGCATGTTGAGGGAATTCAAAAAGCCTATGCATAGGAGCTCGCTCAACAATTCTTCCTGCATACATAACAGCTACCTCATCGCAAGTCTGAGCAACCACGCCCAAATCGTGCGTAATTAGAAGTAGGGACGCACCTGACTGTTCCTGTAATTCGGACATCAGTTGAAGAACTTGTGCCTGAATAGTGACATCAAGGGCTGTGGTTGGTTCGTCGGCAATAATCAGATCGGGCTCGCAAGCTAAAGCAATGGCAATAACGATCCGTTGCCTCATACCTCCAGACAATTGATGGGGGTATTCATTTGCTCGAATACTTGGTTCAGGGATGCCCACCTTTTGCAACATCTTCAAGGTATGGACTCGGGCTTGACCCCTGTCCAAACCTTGATGAGTAATATACACCTCATCCACTTGCCTTCCGATCGTATGAGCAGGATTTAAAGCATTCATCGGTTCCTGAAAAATCATTCCGATCTCTTTCCCACGAATGGACCGAATTTCATCGGTGGACATATTGAGCAAGTCGTTGCCCTTCCACAAAATAGAACCGTTAAGAATTTTACCGGTGGGTTGCGGAAGCAGGCGAAGCAGAGAAAGTGCACTTACACTCTTCCCACAACCCGATTCGCCCACAAGTCCAAGCGTCTGTCCCGGCTTTAAAGAAAGATCCACTCCATCGACTACGACTAAGTCTTCGCCCTCTTCATTTTCAAAGGCAACTTCCAGCCCTCTTACTTCAAGCAGACTCATTGAAAATCGTTGGTTCGCATGGAGCAAAAATCCTTATGCTTATAAATTGATTCGGTGCTTTTCATAAACTCTCACACCAAATTGAGCATCTAATTTCCTACCATTCTTTCTGGCGTCATCAATTAATAACTTCTTATCCTCGTCGATCCAAAAAACTTGAAATTCTGCATAGTCTCTGGTTTCACGAGGGCCCCAGTCTTCGGGGAATGCCACCCAATTCCAATGCCCCATTCGTAACCAAGGCTTTTTCCAACCTGGTACATAGACTGCATGGTCATGAATCAATTTACTTAATTGATGAGCCAAACTGGTAATTCCCTTTAAATTCTCCTCCATTCTGTATTGATCGATTAATTGATCAATTTCGAGAACAGCGGTTTGGGTAAAATTATTGGTACTTGTTTTCACAACAATATCCGACCGTAAGGTCCCATCTGTAGTAAACTTTTCCTTTCCGCTCGGTGAATAGGCATTATCTGAATGATAAGGTTCCCAAAAACGGGGAAACAATTCGACGAAGGAACTAAATGCTGAAAAAACAACCTGATGATTTTTCTCAGATGCCGTCTTAAACGCGGCTGTGCTCTCGAGTATTTTAAGCTTCAAATCAAGCCCTGCTTTTTTGGCCTCCTCCCGTAAGACCACCAGCACATCTTCCAAATGTTTATAGCCCGTGAGCAATTCAACTGACAATCGTTTACCTGCATCATTGATCAAAATCCCATCTTTTCCACGATCACGGTATCCCGCTTTGGCAAAAAACTTTGTCGCCAAATCAACAGAAAACTTTCGGGCCTGCAAAGTCGGGTGGGAACGCTTGCCATATCCATCTGCTACCGTTCGCATCCTTTCAAAATCTCCCCGAAATATTTTTTGGAGAACGAGATCAAAATTCATTGAGTGTTGAAACCCAATTCGAATGTTTAAATCATCAAATGGTGGTTTAGAAGAATTGATACGCAGGGCGTAGGAGGGAGGAGGGACTTGATTAAAAAAGGTAACCTTGGTCAAATATCCATCACTCACTAATTGATGAGTATCGGGCAACTTTTCGTACCAATAATCGGTTTTGGACAGACTAAACATATCAAGATCCCCCTTGAGAAATACCTCAAAAGCTTTGCTTGGGTCACGAATGACTTGAGCCATGATTCGGTCGGGGTTGTATCGGTTGCGATAAAACTTTTTCTGATCAGCCCACCAATTGGATAAACGGGTCAGAGTCACAGACTGCCCTTTTTTGATGTCCTCTTTGCGAACCACATAGGGCCCAGTTGTTGGCTCCTGGACCCATTGGTATTTCTTTAGATAATCACCGCCCAGTTCATCATAAAAGTGTTCGGGTATAGGACGTATAGAAATGCGCTCAACCAAGTCAGGTTTGGCGGAATGATAAGTAATGGAAAGCGTATTTTTATTAAAAAGTGTAACCTTTAAAAATTTGTCCTTTCCGTAGAAATCATTGTACCAGGGGGCTTGCAGATGCTTGCTTCTCATGAAGTAGAAGGTGAAGAAAAAATCACTCGCCCGCACTGGCTGACCATCGCTGTACCTCGCGTCACCATCTAATTGAAAATAAACCGTTCGGCCATCTTCCCCGAGAGCCCACCGCTCGGCGAGTCCAGGATAATAGCCATCAGAATTTGGATGTGTCATCACGAGGCCCACACCGTTATAATCGAGCAAATATCTGCGAAAAGCTCCATTGGCATCCGGCCCAATGGTTCGCAAGGTTCTGGGAAAGTCAGACATGAAAGTTTTCCAGGTTCCTCCACGCTTGGCGTCAGGAGAAGAAAATTCATTTTCCTTTGATCCATCCTCCCATCGCAAATCCTTGGGTAATTGATTGATACTAGAGATTTGAAATGCGTCTTTGTGCTTTAAGTAGAAATCCAGAACCGTATCAGAACAGTGAGCCAGCAAAGGATGAGGGTTTCCAGATTCATCTAAAAGCCCGGAAAATTCAGTAAATGTTTTTTCTTTGCTTGGTTGATCAGCTTTTACATCCCCGACAGAAGAGCCGATTTCTTTTCTCAATTCCTGAGCAAATTCACGGGCCAATTCCCGAATATACTCACGGTCCGCTTCGCCCATAGTTCGAGCCGTTTCTTTGGGTTGGCTTCCTGGGTTTCCTGGCTCCGGTCTTTTAAGTGTATTATCCTCACAGCCTGCAAATACAGAAAGGAAGAAAAATGAAAGGAGAGTTAAAATATGCAGGTTTATTTTTTTTGTGCTATTCATTGGTAAGTGGAAAATTTTTTGGGGTCAAAAGCTTCTCGGATCGCTTCTCCGACGAAGGTAACCAAGGTAAGGGTGAGTACAAGTGCCCCGGCGGCGGACGAAACAATCCACGGGGCAGTCCTAAGGTTATTCACCCCCTGCTTGAGCAATTCACCCCAACTAGGCGTCGGTGCGGGCAGACCATAGCCAAGAAAATCTAATGCGGTAATTGAGGATATTGCCGCAGCAACAGTAAAAGGAGCAAAAGTAACCAAGGTGGAAATAACATTTGGCAGGAGATGCCGAAGAATAATCCTTCCCGACCCCGCTCCAATTACCTGAGCAGCAGCCACATAGTCCTTGGCTTTTTCTTTGTAAATAGCAGAACGAACATAATAAGTCATTCCAGTCCAGCTAAACAAAACCATAATCAAAAGCAGGGAAGATATCTGCCAAGTGAGTCCCCACCACCCGGGCATCACGGATACAAGGATGATCACCATGTAAAGAAAGGGGACATTCGACCAGACCTCAACGAGGCGCAATCCGAACATATCAACTTTACCCCCAAAATAGCCAAGAACAGATCCAGCCAGAATAGCCAACAAATAAGTTAAAAAAAGATAGCCCAGGGCAAAGGCAAAAGTAATACGGAACCCGTAGACCAATCGGGCGAGCACATCTCTTTCAGTCTTATCCGTACCCAAAAGGTGTCGGCTTTCCCAATTTGGAGGTGAGAAACCGGTGGAATCAGCTGCTCGATAGTCCATCTCATAGGGATCATAGGGAACGGGTGGTAAAAGGAGCCAGTTGCCTTCTGCTCGTTGGTGAAAAACCCGTTTGAGTTCTCGATAATTAGTTTCGTAACTATAACCTAAACCAAAGTGATCTCCAGGAATTTGAGCTCCATAGGAAGGGAAAAAATATTCGCCTTCATAATATACAATTAAAGCCCGTTTATTTACGACCAACTCAGCACACAAGCTAAGAAAAAAAGCACCAAACAAAAAGATAAATGACCAATAACCGCGACGCAGGGAGCGAAAGCGTTGAAGCTTTCGTAAGGTTAAAGGGTTAAGGGTTATTCTCATCATCCCTCAAAGCGTACTCGAGGATCCGCCCACGCCACGAGAGCATCTGCAAGCACATTACCCAACAACATTAAGCAGGCGGACAATCCAAGCACTCCCATAACCACCGGATAGTCCCGATCAATTACCGCGTTAAATCCCAAAAGCCCAAATCCATCGATATCAAAAATCGTTTCAATCAGAAAAGAACCCGTTACAAATAAAGTCACTTGGTGCCCGACATTGGTGGCCATGGGAACAAGCGAATTGCGTAAGGCATGCCTTCGAACAGCCTGGGAAAAAGAAAGCCCCTTAGCCATGGCTGTCCTGACATAATCCGCAGCAAGATGGTCGAGCAGGTGGTTTTTCATCAACATGGTAACAAAGGCAAATCCGCCAATTAAATAACAAGCCAGCGGTTGAATCGTATGAGCGAACAGATCCAAGGTTTGCTCCCACGGACTCATTTCCTCGGCACCAGGTGAGGTTAGCCCACTCATGGGTAACCAGTCGAGTTTGACAGAGAAGAAGAGCAACAACAAAGATCCCAAGGCATACCCTGGAACAGCATATCCAATAAATACAACTACGGAGGAAAAATCGTCCCACCCTGTCTTGTGCCTTAATGCCTTAAAGACTCCCAAAGGTATACAAACAAAATAGCTCAATAAAAAAGTAAGGACTCCAAAATAGGTTGAAACAGGAAGGCGTTCAGCGATAACCGAGATCACCGGTTCTCCAAAACGAATGGATTTCCCAAGGTTTCCCTGAAATACACCGGCATACTTTTCCAGATACAACTCGGCAATTGGTACCGCAAATTTGCTGTTTTCTGCATCACGCATTCGAACCTGCCAATTTCCCAAAAGAGAGGAACGATTCAAGATCTTCACGCTACCAGCTTCGCCTCTTAGTAAATCTACACTTTCACGGGCTTTCCTAACCCATCCACTACGAGAATCTGCCTCCCACCCGTCAATCCGGCCATCCTTATTGTGATCGAATTCCTTAAAAGGTATTGCCCGTTTGAGATGTTCCGGAATTTCCTCCCGGCTCACATACCCATCCCCATTCCAATCCAAACGAACGAGATGAAAGTTTGGCAAACTGATCCGTTCGCTAATCTTTTGTTTATTATCCGAAAATCGAACCTCACGAAATTCAATTTCTCTAGGCCTTAAACCTAACCAAATTAAATACGCTTCCCAGACAGGCTTATCATATCCGTAAAGCCTTTTCATCTCCAATAACTGTGCTGCTGAAAGAGCTTGCTCGGTTCCAGGACTGCGTCCACCCCCGCCTTCCTCGCTCACTTGTTGCATCTGCATCATCGCCTGTTCGATCGGTCCACCGGGGGCCATCCGTGTCAAAGCAAATACCAACAAGCTAATCCCTACCAATACGGGAGGAATCAAAAGCAACCTACGAATGAAGTAATCGCGCATTCAGAAAAAGAAATTCATACTTCGAATCTCTCATCGGAGTAAAGACAAACACCTAAAACCTGAACATTTATCCATCCTTTTGCTTGCCAAGCCTGACCGCCTGTCTCGTATTTGTCGGATACATATTTTATGTGCACAGTATTAATATTCCATAAATTTCATCCTTTAATCGCATTGGTCGGATGTCTTTGCGTAGCATGGTTCGTTCAGGGATGCTCCAAGCCCTCTAATGTCGAGACTGCACTGAACGAGAATATCCTACACTTTGGATTGGGTGCGGAACCACAGCACCTGGATCCTCACTTGGCGACCAGTGTGGCCGCTCACAATATTCTATCTGCCTTACTTGAGGGTTTGGTAAGTGAGCATCCTGAAACCCTAAAACCCGTCCCTGGGGTCGCCCAAAGATGGGAGAAGTTGGAAGAGGGGAAAACCTACCTTTTTTATCTCCGAGATAATGCGCTCTGGAGCAATGGAGATCCGGTAACTGCTCATGATTTTGTTTATTCCTTTCGTCGTATCCTCAATCCGAATCTCGGAGCTCAGTATGCTTCCATGCTTCATCCGCTAAAAAACGCCAAACTATACCATGAAGGAAAAAAGTCTTGGGAGGAAGCCAATGTGGGAGCCGAAGCGATTGATAATTATACTTTGAAAATTACCTTGGAACATCCGATTCCATACTTCTTGGAATTGCTTAATCATTATTCCTGGTTTCCGGTCCACCGCCCCACCCTTGAAAAATTTGATGCCTTTGAAAAAATGGGGACTCCATGGACCAAGCCAGGTAACTTTGTAAGCAATGGACCCTTTCAATTGATCGAGCATCAAATTAATTCGGTCATCGCGGTAGGAAAGAATGAAGGCTATTGGGATGCTTCATCCGTTCGACTCGAAGGCATTCGTTTCTACCCCATCGAATCAGTTGATACCGAGGAGCGGGCTTATCGGGCCGGCTTTCTACACTTAACTCAGAGTGTATCCGCGGATCGCATTGATTATTTGAAAGAAAAGCATCCCGATGAACTTCACTTCGAACCTTATCTCGGGACATATTTTTATCGATTCAACTTAAAATCTCCCCCGTTTGACGATCTTCGGGTTCGCCAAGCTTTTAGCCTGGCAATCGATCGTCAACGACTGGTCGATAAAGTTCTAAAAGGCGGACAAACACCCGCAAATACCTTTACACCTCCCGGCACAGGTGGTTTTTATCCACAACCACAGTTTATACACGACCCGAAAAAGGCCAGGCGTTTGCTCGATTCCTATTTATCAGAAAAAGGATTGGAGCGACTACCGCCCATTGAGCTAACTTACAACACATCAGAGGGGCACAAGAAGGTTGCCGAAGCCCTGCACGGCATGTGGAATGAAGCCCTTGGAGTAGAAATTCGATTATTCAATATGGAATGGAAAGTTTTTCTCTCCACTATTTCAAAAGGTGAATTTTCATTGGCTCGAGCAGGATGGATTGGAGATTATGTCGATCCACATACTTTTCTCCATATGTGGCGGTCGGGTGAAGGACTCAATATGACCGGCTGGACAAATGCATCCTACGACAAAGCCCTGAAACTTGGGGAAACATCGAATTCCGAGAAAGAACGATGGGAAAACTTTCAGGTATGTGAAGATTTATTAGCAAATGATTTCCCCGTCCTGCCTCTCTACTTTTATGTTCATCTAACTCTGCGACACCCCACAGTGCGCGGATGGTACCCCACCCTACTGGATCACCATCCTTATAAATATATTTACTTGCAAAAGGAGGAAGCCCCGTGAAAAAGTTTGTTTTCTCTCGGGTGTTGCAAGCCGTCCCCACGCTTTGGGTCATTGCCACTCTTACCTTTTTTATGACCCGATATGCTCCGGGTGGTCCGTTTGATACAGAAAAGGCAATTCCTCAAGAGATCAAAGTAAAACTGGAAAGTCATTTTGGGCTCGATCGTCCATTGTTTGATCAGTACCTGCTCTATTTAAAAAACCTTTTGCGAGGCGATCTTGGGCCATCATTTAAATATCCGGGTTGGGAAGTCTCTGAATTGATCGCTACCGCCTTTCCGGTTTCCCTGACACTGGGCGTTTTGTCTTTGTCGATCGCCTTGCTTATCGGAATACCTGCTGGAATTATTGCCGCTCTGCGAAAAAATACCTGGTTGGATTACCTGCCCATGAGTTTGTCTATGGCGGGGATCTGCTTACCAACCTTTGTACTTGGACCTTTGCTGATTTACATTTTCTCCACTCAACTCGGTCTCTTTCCACCACTTGGATGGTATGGTCCAGCAGACTGGGTACTTCCTTCCTTCACTCTTGGTCTTTTCTATGCAGCCTATGTTGCCCGCCTGACCCGAGCAGGCATGCTTGAAACTTTACAGCAAGATTATGTTCGTACAGCTCGTGCCAAAGGAGCAAATCCTTGGCAGGTTGTAACTAGGCATGCCTTAAGGGGAGGGCTTTTACCGGTGGTGACTTATTTAGGACCCGCTTTTGCCGGGTTGATTAGCGGATCCTTTATCATAGAGAGTATATTTTTTATACCTGGCCTGGGTAAATTCTTTGTTACCGCAGCTTTCAACAGGGACTACACCATGGTCTTGGGAACCGTACTTTTCTATGCCGCCTTGATTATACTTCTCAACTTATTGGTCGACTTACTTCAGGCTTGGCTTGATCCAAAAGCCCGACAAGCACAATGAGTGTCGAAAAGTCATCCTCTCTAGGAAGAGACGCCTGGTTACGCTTACGGGCAAACCGCATGGCCATGATTAGCTTATTCATTTTAATCGGCATTACTACAGTATCCTTCATTGGGCCTTCGATATCTCCTTACGCTTACGATCAGCAGAATCTCGATCGCGTGTTTGAAGGCCCAGGTAAAGATCATATTTTTGGCACGGACAACCTTGGGCGCGATCTCTTTGCCCGTACCACTTATGGGGGTAGAATTTCTTTGGCTGTTGGACTACTAGCCACCCTGGTATCACTAGTTATTGGGGTGAGTTATGGAATGTTTTCGGGCTATACTGGTGGTCGGGTAGATGCATGGATGATGCGTGCAGTAGATGTGCTTTATGCCCTACCTTTTACCATTTTTGTGATTTTACTAATGGTCATGTTCGGTCGTAACTTCCTCTTACTTTTTCTCGCAATTGGTGCTGTGGAATGGCTAACCATGGCTCGCATCACCCGGGCACAAACCATGAATTTAAAACGCGCTGAATTTGTAGAAGCTGCACGGGCCTTGGGCTATTCCCATGGTCGTATCCTTTTTCGCCACATCCTTCCAAACTTGATTGGTCCGATCATCATCTATGCCACCCTAACCGTGCCCGCGGTTATGCTCTTGGAAGCGGTGCTGAGTTTTCTTGGTCTTGGTGTACAGGCTCCAATGAGCTCATGGGGTAGCCTGATCAAGGAAGGTGCAGAGAAAATGGATGCTGCTCCCTGGCTGCTCTTTTTCCCAGGAATGTTTTTCTGTCTGTCTTTATTTGCCCTTAATTTTTTAGGGGATGGTCTGCGTGATGCCCTCGATCCAAAATCCTCCAAAGATTAAGACAATGGGAAATTTAGACATTCAAAACTTAAAGGTATCCTTTCACACCCGCGAAGGAATTGTCCACGCCGTCGATGGGGTTGATCTTTCAATCAAGCCAGGAGAAATTATTGGATTGGTCGGCGAATCAGGTTCAGGTAAGTCCGTAACTTGTAACTCCATCCTACAACTTCTCCCCACGCCACCCGCACGCATAGAGGCGGGAAAGATCGAATGGTCAGGAAAAGATCTCCTCAGGCAACACGATGAAAAGATACGAGGTATTCGTGGAAAAGAAATTTCTATGATTTTTCAAGATCCGATGAGTTGCTTGAATCCATACCTGTCTGTACTTGATCAAGTTGCAGAACCTCTGGTTATTCATGGAATGGCCAGTCCGAAGGATGCCAGAAAGCAGGCTTGTGAAATGCTTGCCCGGGTAGGCGTTCAACGTGTGGTAGATCACCCCCACGCCTACCCGCACGAATTTTCCGGGGGTATGCGACAAAGAGCAATGATTGCCATGGCCTTGGTGACCCAGCCCTCCCTATTACTTGCAGACGAACCCACCACCGCCCTTGATGTAACGGTTCAGGCCAAGGTCCTGAACATTCTTAAAGAATTGTGCACCGACTTGGGAGTGAGTGTTCTTTTTGTTAGTCATGACCTGGGCCTTGTCGCTGAACTGGCTGATCGTGTCGTGGTGATGTACCGCGGGAAAGTAGTTGAGCAAAATGATACGCGCTCGATTTTCTCCAACCCTCAACACTCCTATGTCAAAGCCCTGATCGCTTGTAGACCAACATTAGAAAGTAACCCGGTCCGTTTGCCCACGGTGGATGATTTCATGAATCCAAAAACGGGGAAAGGTCAGGCCCTTAAAAAACTGGAATCCCCATCCCTAAATTTAGATTCCCAAGAAACTCTGCTTGAAGTTCAAGACTTGGTGGTTGAATTCCCTACCGAAGATGGTCCTGTCCGGGCAGTTGATGGAGCGAGCCTTATTATTCGTAAAGGATCGACCCATGGTCTGGTCGGAGAGTCAGGTTCTGGGAAAACTACTTTGGGCAGATCTATCCTCCAGTTGACCAAAGCGAATTCAGGAAAAATTCTTTACCAGGGAAATACAATTTCATTAGAAAATATTCAGGATCGCACAAGGTTTCGCAAATCTATGCAGATTATTTTTCAAGATCCCTATGCTTCATTAAATCCCCGCCTTACTGTGGAGCAAGCCCTGCTTGAACCCATGAAGGTACATGGCCTTGGGAAGTCCCGTAAGGACCGTATCGATCGTGTGGTCAAACTTCTTGAAGAAGTGGGTCTGGGAGAGGAATATTTACACCGATATCCCCATGAATTCTCTGGAGGACAAAGGCAAAGGATTTGTGTTGCCCGAGCATTGACCACTGAACCAGAATTTATTGTTTGTGATGAATGCGTCAGCGCCATGGATGTTTCCGTTCAGGCGCAGGTTCTCAATTTACTACGATCTCTTCAAACCTCTCGCAACCTGACCTACCTTTTCATTTCTCACGACTTGGGCGTGGTCAAGTTTATGTCCGATGAAATTTCGGTAATGCAGAATGGGAAAATAGTAGAGAACGGGTTAGCCGAAGATCTCTATCGAAATCCAAAATCGAGTTATACCCACAAACTTATCGACTCGATCCCCTTGGCCAATCGATCTTCTGATTTCAGGCTTTAATCATCCACCTGCTTTACCCGGACCACGACCTCGAATTCACTGGGCCTAGGCCCAAAATAGGAACCGGTGACCGGTGCAACATCCCGATAGTCCCTACCCGTTCCCAAAATAACATAAGTATCATCAACCACCCGGTTGTTGGTTGGATCCAATCCAAACCAGCCATGTCCTTCAACCATTACCTCGAGCCAGGCGTGCGAAGCTTCCGCTCCACGCATCTGACGATCCCTAGTTGAATCGAAAAAGTATCCGCTCACATAGCGAGCGGGAATACCCAGGCAGCGGCATAGAGCGAGAGCGGCATGCACAAAATCCTGACAGACACCACGGCGAATTTTAAGCACTTCATTAGCGTGGGTCTCTACCGTTGTTGTACTTTTTGAATATTCAAAGTTCTGATAAATGAAACCCATCACTTGATAGGCGGTTTCAAAAACATCACTAGAGTTTGCTTGAATATCAACAGCGGTGCGCCAGATCTCTGGATTAATCTCCACAAAAGTAGAGGTCTGTAAATAATCTCTGTATTCAGGAACCCTTTCCATTTTGGCCAAAGTTGACAAATTTACCCCATAAGGAAATTCCTCAAAATTCACATGGAGAATAGTTTCGACATCTGAACGTACCTCAATCGTCAATTTTTGATGTTCCTCGGCGAGTTCGAAGAATTGTACAATGTTACCATTTAAATCCAAATAGCTTTTCGGGCGACAGATCGGCAAAATAGATAGCGTTGAAGATATACACTTCTGCCAATCATTGGTAAGAGGATGCAGCCTTAATTCGTTGTAGCTTTGAGTAACCGGACTTGGATAACGGTAACTTGTTCGATGAAAAATGTACAATCGCATGGTTTGCTAAAAAACTCCTAGGCAACCACAGGTTTAACCCTTTTAGAAATCACTGCTGTTGTTGAGCTTGGGCAAGTCGGACGGAATCAATCTCGCCCAGGCTTTTAATTTCTGAGGGTAATAAGACATAGGTTTCAAATACCCTCTGTCCAATTTTAATCAGGGTGACCTGCAATTCATCGAGAGTCTGATGTAAGCCCTTTTCTACTACCTGTTCCCAACTTGTAAAATTCACCATAGCCAAAGCACTCCCAGTCAACCGCTCTGCCTCATTAGAAAACGCCCCTGAAGGAAAGCCAGATATTGTATGAAGGCTATGATCAATAGCTCGGAGGCAAAAACGAATTGACCTTGGAAAATCTTCTGAAAAAAGCAGGAAGTTTGCAACATTTTGGAGAGAAAGATTTCCCCGGAATTGTAGGCGAAATGCAGATAAAGCAATGCAGCAACGAAGAACGGACATTAAATCAGCACGGGATGGAGCCTTACTGCGCAAATTTAATGTATCAAGCATTCGACTTGTCTGATCAGTCCGCTCCAAATATTTGCCCAAAGACAAAAAGCGCCAACCCTCGGCATGGGGAATGGTGGCATCAGATAAGCCCTGAAAAACCAGGGAGAAACGGGCGATTCGATCGAGTAAATGATCGGATCCCTGATCATAGAGTTTTTCTGCCCCGCCATCGCGAAATAAAAGATAAATGTTATTTATTTCCAACCAAAGTTCTTCAGATAATTGATCCCTGACCATACGGGCATTTTCCCGAGCCATCGAAATACAGGAACGAATGGAGTTCGAATAAGTATCAGAAAAAATCAATGTTTTACCAATTTTACGGAATCCCTCTGCTTCCAGGTGTACTTGGTCTGTACAAATGGATTTAAGAACAGGTTGCCAAAACTCTTCGAGTTGTTGATCGTTCCCCGCATATTCCAAGGCAAGGCTTTGGTGTACCTGAATCATACGGGACATTCCTTCAGCCCGTTCGATATATCGGCTCATCCAATATAAATTATCTGCAACTCGAGAAAGCATGATCTTAAAAATCCTTTAATACCCAGGTGTCTTTACTGCCACCACCTTGAGAAGAGTTAACCACGAGTGATCCTTTTTTCAGAGCAACCCGGGTCAATCCACCAGGTACGATTTCCACATCTTCGCCATAAAGAATAAAGGGGCGTAAATCAATATGTCTGCCTTCTATTCCCTCTTCACAAAAAGTGGGGTGACGTGAAAGAGATATAATCGGCTGAGCAATATACTCTCTAGGATTGGATTTTATGAGCTGCGCAAATTCTTCACGCTCCTTTGCTGTGGATTGATTTCCTATGAGCATACCGTAACCACCAGATTCATTAGCCGCTTTCACCACCAGATTTTGGAGGTTTTCTAAAACATGCGAGCGGTCTGTATCGCGCCAACATAAATAAGTGGGCACATTGGGAAGGATAGCATCCTCATCAAGGTAGTATTTAATCATATCAGGAACATAAGCGTAAGTCACCTTATCATCGGCGACTCCCGTTCCCACGGCATTTGCAAGAGCAACATTTCCACGGAGGTATGCATCCATTAATCCGGGGACGCCCAGCATCGAATCTTTTCGAAATACCAAAGGGTCCAAAAAGTCATCATCCAACCTACGATAGATCACATCGACTTGGACTAATCCACGGGTCGTTCTCATGTAAACAAAAGAATCAATCGAAACTAAATCCTTACCCTCGACGATTTCTATGCCCATCTGTCTGGCAAGAAAAGTATGTTCGAAATAGGCACTGTTGTATACCCCGGGAGTAAGCAGGACACAGACAGGTTTTTGGGACTTACGGGGAGAAAGGTGTTCCAATGTTCGTAAGAGTAAGTCCGGATAAGCTTCTACTGGGCGAACCGACATACCCCCAAAAGTTTGAGGAAAAGCCCGCTTTATAATTTCCCGATTTTCCAAGAGATAAGAGGCTCCAGATGGACAGCGGGCATTGTCTTCCAAGACCAAGTAATTACCCTGGTCGTCCCGAATTAAATCAGTCCCGCAGATATGAGCGTATACTTCTTGAGGTGGTTCAAAACCATCCATTTCCGGACGGAAATTTTTGGACGAACGAATGATCTCTTCAGGAATAATCCCATCCTTTATGATCTTTCCATCATGGTAAATATCGTTGAGAAATAAATTCAAGGCGATGATACGCTGCCTAAGCCCCCGCTCAACCACACTCCATTCACTCTCGGGAATCACCCGGGGAATTGGGTCAAAGGGAAAGATACGTTCGGTTCCACCTTCTTCACCGTAGACTGTAAAAGTAATACCATGCTCTAGAAAAGAAGTGTCTGCTTGTTGACGCCTATCTGAAATTTCCGATTCGGTCAGGCTGTCCAATCTTTTAAAAATTCTTTCATAATGAGGGCGTGGACTTTTTCCCTCCTCATCGATGAACATTTCATCAAAGAAATGATCTACTGAATAATTTTTAAACTGGGAGTGAGGATTCATTAAAATATTTTACAAAAATAAGAAACCAAGTCTTGCGCCACTCGGCCTAATTGGAAAGTTCATTGTCACTTTTTGATTCTTTTTTGGCCGATTTCGTCTGCCCGACTGACCTTTGGAAAGAGAAGAGGAATTGTTGAGCAAGTCCTGCGTAGTGACCAAAATGAATTCCTGCAAATTCTTGCATTTGTTTCATAGTCCATCCTTTCATACCGTACTGTCTTTCTAAAGCTTGGAAAATCCAGGTGTCGATGGGAAACGCTTGGCTTTTTCCTGCACCGAATAAAAGTACGCAATCCGCCACCTTGGGTCCCACGCCAGGAAGTTCCATAAGAGAAGATCTGGCTTTTTTGTAATTCGATCCACTTACCTCTTCTAACCAGCCATGCCGTTGGCAAAGAAATTGGGCGACACCAACCAAGTACTTAGCACGGTACCCCATGCCCAAATTTCTCGCATCAGTTTCAGACAATTTACTCAGCCTTTCCCAGCCGGGAAAAGCGAACCTACCCTCTCCTAAGTCCTCTCCAAAATTCAAGTGGATACGATGGCGAAGCTGTTTAATTTGAGGAATGCTCTTGGCGGAACTCAAAAGAAAAACCAATAAGGTTTCATCGATTGGTTGCCTGAGAACTCTCAAACCGGAAAATTTCTTGATTGCTTGGTCCAAGGACTGATCACTTCGCCAAGGTAAAGCATCGACGGCTTTTCGATATGAATCATCAAGCCATAAATAATCTTCAATTTCTTTTTTACTCAAAGGAACGGGACCATTCGCACACCAATACAACTGACCGTTTTCCCAACACAAATGAACGACTGATCTCCGAATTACTCCGACCCATTTCTTATCACCCAGATAAGACCAGGAAAAACTTTGTCCGCCAAGGAGGGACTCCTCAAGGCCAAGAAGGCTAATCGAATCAGGTGAACCAACCGGATCCCAAGAATCAGTCATGTTATTGGGCGGACCCAATTTATTTGGACCACAAAAAACTTTGACTTGATCCCAGCGCAATCCCCTGATCATCAATCAGGCGTAATCGCCAGGCAAGCGGTTTAAGGGAACGATCGGTCCAGTGGTCTCCGGTCAGTCCGACAAAAACTTCTTTACCAAAAAGCTTTAAATTTGGAATGGAAACTTTTTGAGTTTTGACCATTGGATCAGCAGAGGTCACCCATTCAACAATCCAATGAGAGTTAATCGGTAATTTTTGCTTTTTCCCTCCAACTTTTACCACAAAGTAGAATCCATCCCTAACTTGAGGATTAGATCGGCAGTAAACTTTCCAACCCGAAAATTCTCGTCCAGTAAAAAATTCTGGAATTCGTTTGAAATCCTTTACCGTAAAAAATTCTCGATTTCTTACGTCTAATTTTACCTCTCCACCACAGGGTGAGGCCAAAAAACTTAGGCAAGCAAAGATGGCAGGGAAACCAAATATGATTCCCCGCATTCCCGGCCCGCTCAAAAATTACTCCTTTGAGGAGGAAGGTGAATCCTTCTCCTCAACGACAGCTTCCGGAGTTTTTGAAGACTCGGAATCTGGTCCCAGCACATCAGCTGCGGTTGCTTTGTCCGATGCTTTAACCTCTGCTGCTGAACTGGTAGGTTCGGCCTTGGGAGCGGGGGGCTTAGGCACGGACTTGGAAACTCTTTTAGCTTTGGCCGGCTTTGCTTTGGCAGACGTTTTCTTGGGGGTGGCTTCAGCCAGCGCTTTTTTTCGACGAGCCAAATAGGCAGTGCGACGACGACGCTTGATCAATTTGTTATACTGTTTACTCATGTTCGAAAGAAGAAACTACGGTAATTAGAAAGTATTGGCAAGCTCAGGGAATGGCCAAACTCAAGCAATTTCGACGGGCTTGCCCGATCGGGCGGACTCGTAGGTAGCATCGATAATTTTCATCAAGGCAAGGGCTTGATCGGGAGTATTTAAAGGAGCTTCTTTGCCCTCTAACGTTGAAGCAAAATTCTGGGCTGACCGAATTCTTCCCATATCTTCGCATTCCTCAACCACTACCGAACGGTTGACCGAGCGACCATGCTCTTGAAAATAAAGTTCGCAATCATCTAAAGCGGTAGCGTCAATTCCATCCCGCCCAAATAGCCTGCGAACCATTCCACCAGCCTGAGATCCTTGGAACGTAACGGAAACTTCTTCACGCTTGTTCATTTCCGCCCAGGACACTTGAAAACTTAACACCTGGCCGGTATCAAAACGGACAAAGCCATGGGCTGCACTTTCAACATCGGTCACACCATCAGCTACATCTGGAATTCCCCACGGCCCTTTAAATCCCTTATCTTGGATAAAATTATTAAAGGTCTGAGCAAGCACATGAGTAGGCTTGGGATAATCCATGTAAAAAAGAGCCAAATCAATCATATGTAAAAGATCGATCAAAGGACCCCCACCCGACTGAGCCTGGTTGGTAAACCATCCACCAAAGCCAGGAATTCCCGTTCGACGTATCCATTTGGCCTGAGCGGAATTAATCGTTCCCAACTGACCGGACTCGATGTAACTTCGCATCGCATAAGATTCCGGACGAGCACGATTATTGAAGTTGAACATCAAGGTCTTACCCGCCTCATCAGCCGCCTGTTTCATCTCTGACACTTCCTGGGCATTGAGGGCTGGTGGTTTTTCGCAAAAGACATGCTTGCCTGCACGCAAAGCCTGTAATGCAAGAGGCATATGCGTACGGTTTGGCGTAATAATACTAATTGCATCCAAGTCAGGCAATTCATCCAGCATCTTTTGAGAATCTCCAAAGACATGAGATGCTCCGTAAGTATGAGCCGCCTTCTTGGCTGCTTCTTGGTTCATATCGCAAATGGCAATAATTTCGCCACCGCCTGCTTTAAATCCAGGAGCATGATATTGCAACATTCCACCTGCGCCAATAATTCCTATTTTTTGAGTCATAAAAGATCTGAGATATGAAGATTATTATTTATTTAGGGATAGAGGGAAACTTGACCCACTTTTGCTTTGAGTTTGAACTTTTAACTACAGTCTCGATAAAAGCCATGCCAATAATACCATCACGAATATCCGGATAATCATAACCTGACTTACGGGGAAACTTGCCATTCACTTCATCACGAATTGCCACGGATGCAGAGTTGTAAACATTGGCAAAGGCTTCAATAAATCCTTCCGGGTGCCCAAAAGGTATACGCGTATGCAAGGCTGCATCTCCAGAAACATAACTATTTCCACGTCGGTAAACTTGGCGGGGAGCACGGGCATCCTTAACAATCAAATCATTGGGCTCTTCTTGGTGCCACTCGATTGACCTCTTGGTTCCATATACCCGAATATTAAGGTTATTCTCATCTCCATTGGAAACTTGGGAGGCATAAATAATTCCCCGGGCACCTCCTTTAAAGCGAACCAAAACATTGCCGTCATCATCCAATTTCCTCCCCGGAATATTTACCGAAAGATCGGCACATAATGAATCGATCTCCAAGCCACTTATATAATGAACGAGATTTTCCGCGTGGGTTCCAATATCTCCCATACAATTGGAAATACCTGCAACTTTCGGATCGGCTCGCCAGTTAGCAATCGATTTGTCTTCTCCGGTCAAAGCAGTGATGGCATAGCCCTGAGGATATTCGCATACCACCTTGATGATTTTTCCAAGTTCTCCTTTTTTCACCATCTGGCGTGCAAGCTTAACCATGGGGTAGCCTGTATAGTTATGGGTGAGGGCAAATACCTTTTTACTTTTATGGATAATTTTTTTCAATTCCCTTGCCTCCGCCAGAGTGAAGGTGGCTGGTTTGTCACAGATTACATTAATGCCAGCTTCTAAAAAGGTCTTGGCGACTTCGAAGTGCAAATGATTGCGCACCACAATGGATGCAAAGTCTATTCTTTCTCCCAAGGGTAAGGCACTTTCCTTTTGGGCCATTTCCTTGTAGGATGAATAAACTTTCGACGAATCGATAAAAAAGTCCTTACCCGACAATGCTGATTTTTTTGGATCTGAAGAGAATGCTCCCGCTACCAACTCAATTTGTCCGTCCAAAGCAGCGGCCCGACGATGCACTCCGCCAATAAATGCCCCCCGACCACCTCCTACCATGCCCATTCTTAATTTTCTATTTTTCATCTGTTTGAAGGTTTATTGGTTCTCCTTGTCGAATGCCGAATCAAAGGCCATTTCATTAGGTTTAAAATCAAGCTTTCTTACAAAAGCACAGGACTCTTCAGCTCCGTGAAATCGATCCATCCGGCTATCTTCCCACTCTACCGAAAGTGGACCAGCATAACCGATATCGTTGAGGGCAATAATGATATCCTCAAAATTTACATCTCCACGACCAATGGAACGAAAGTCCCAAAACCTTCTGGGATCCGCAAATGTGGTATGACCTCCAAAAACTCCTACCGACCCGTCCCCGTGCCCCCACCAGGCATCCTTCATGTGGGCATGATAAATACGTCCGGGAAATGTTCTAATAAACTTTACATAATCCACACCTTGATAGCCAAGGTGAGAAGGATCATAGTTAAAACCAAATCTTTTATGACTCTTGACCGCGTCCAAAGCCCGTTGAGCACTAGCTATATCAAAGGCAATCTCCGTTGGGTGAACCTCCAAAGCAAAGTTTACATTTTGCTTTTCAAACTCCTCGAGAATGGGTCCGAAGCGATTGGCAAAATCTTCAAACCCTTTGTCCCAGTAGGCTTGGTCCGTGGGTGGAAATGCATAGATGGAGTGCCAGATACTTGATCCAGTAAAGCCATTTACCACAGCAGGAAAATCATCTTTCTTTCCCCTGCCAGGTTTTTCATTGATAAAGTTTCGGCATGCCTTGGCCGTTTTGGCTAATTTTTTGGCTGCCCGTCGGCGAACCTTTTCAGGGTCACCTTCCCCCCAAACATCTGCGGGTAGGATTGCTTTGTGACGCTCGTCTATCAGATCGCAAACTGCCTGTCCGACCAAATGACTGGATATGGCAAAGGCAGTTAGTCCATGATCACTAAGAATATCCCATCTTTCCCGGCAGTATTTTTTGGATACTGCTGCTTTATCGACATCGAAATGATCGCCCCAACAGGCTAATTCCAGTCCGTCGTATCCCATTTGGGAAGCTTTGGCGGCAAGATCCGGCAATGAGAGGTCGGCCCATTGACCGGTGAAGAGTGTTACATTTCTAGGCATGGCTGTTATAGTGGGTTTTAAAGTTAGGGTTTATGGTTTTCGCAAATTCAGAAGTTTGGGGGCAACCCCTTTTTTATAAAAGTTCGAAACCTTAGTTCCGGATAACAATTTTTTCTGCAGTTTTGGATCCCAAAGTAATGACTGTTTTGTTATCAATTTTAATCTCTATGGAATCGGCAATCCGATCGTGGCGAATCACTTCAATTTTTCTACCGGGTATCAATTTATTTTTGCGGGCAAATTGAAGAAATTCCTTTTCTTGGTCCTTTATTGATTCAATGCGCACAAGGTCTCCTTCTTTACAATCTAATAAACAACGGTTGGATGCCTTGGGTAAACCACCCCTTCGTGTGGGAATGGGATCACCATGAGGGTCGTGGCTTGGACGACCAAGAAATTCATCCAGTTTTTCTAAAACTTTTTCAGAAATTGCATGCTCCAATACTTCAGCTTCTTCATGAATTTCTCCCCAGTCTAAACCAAGAGTCTCAACCAAAAAGGTTTCGAGCAATCGATGTCGGCGCAACATATTCATACCAACCTTGCGACCGGCAGTTGTCAATTTCACTCCTTTACGAGGTCGATATTTCACCAAACCCTTACTTTCCATGCTTTTAACCATGGTCGTGGCAGTACCCGGGGTGACTCCAAGGCAATCAGCTATTCTGCCCATACCAACCTCGGAAGAAGTCCCCTGAAGGGACTCCACAAGAATTTGCTTGAGGTAATTCTCTACGGTCGAGCTTGGCATATTAAATAATAAAAAATTAACCCTGATGTTGACCCAATTGTTTTTCAAGCCTATTTGTTTATACTTTGATTAATCAAAATGAAATATTTTAAGCATCAACAATACAGAAATAACAATCTCTTTTCCTTACTCCTTGTTTTGGTATCTTGTGCATCGCTGATCTCGTGTACAAATTCAAATGAAGATCGAAGTGATGTAACTGAAAATTATAAATTGTTAGCAACAACTACTCATCTCGCTGATTTGGCCCGTCAAATTGGGGGTGATCGTATCGAGGTAGATGCCCTCATGGGTGCCGGCGTTGATCCCCATTCTTACCGGGCATCCGCTGAGGATATTGCCCGACTTCACGAAGCTGATTTTATTTTATTTCACGGCCTCTCTCTCGAAGGGAAAATCGCCCGAGTGTTGCAGGAAACAAAACGCAAAGGAAAAGTTCACTTTTCACCCTGCGAGGAAATACCGCGAAATAAATTAATTTTTACCAACGATACAAACCAAACTGTTGACCCACACCTTTGGTTTGATCCCGATCTTTGGATATCCTGTGCCCAAGCTCTTACCCTAAAACTCTCCCAAGTAATGCCGGAAGAACAAAGTTTTTTTAAAGCAAATTTATCTGCCTTTAAGGCTTCAGTGAGGACCATCGATAGGTGGGGCAAATCACTGTTATTAAGCATACCGAAGAGCCAACGCATCTTAATTACAAGTCATGACGCCTTTCAGTATTTTGGAAATCATTTCGCAATCCGGGTAATCGGGCTCCAAGGAGTCAATACTCTGGCTGAAGCGGGCTTGGCCGACCGGACTAATTTAGTCGATTTTATCCAAAAACATCAATCCCCCGCCCTGTTCGTAGAAAGTAGCGTAAACCCAAAGGCTTTAGAAGAAATTGCCAAGGAGACTGGGGCGAATATTGGGGGTACTCTTTTTTCTGATGCTTTGGGAACAAATAAAAATTACACAAGAGGGCCGGAAGGAAAAAAACATTCCACTGCAACCTGGCAAGGTATGATGGTTCATAATTTGAATGTCATTAAAAAAGCCCTGGGCGAGCGTTGATGCGAGTTGCCCTACCCAAACCTCTTGAGATTCACGACCTCACTGTTGCTTACCAACAAAAACCCGTGCTTTACGGGATAGATTTGGAAGTAGAGCCAGGGTCTTTGGTTGGCATAATAGGTCCAAACGGTGCGGGTAAATCGACCTTAATTAAGGCAATCATGGGAATAATGAAATCGGTTGATGGATATGTAAAGGTATTCGGTGATAGCTCTCGTAAAGCCCTTACTCGAGTAGGCTATGTACCACAGAGGGAAAGTGTGGACTGGGATTTCCCAGTAACAGCAATGGATGTTGTACTCATGGGAAGGTTTGGGCATATTGGATGGTTCAAGAGGATTAGTAAGCGCGACCGATCGTTTGCCTCGGAATGCCTCGAGCAAATGAATATGCTCCCTTACGCTAATCGTCAAATTGGCAACCTTTCGGGCGGTCAACAGCAACGAGTATTTCTCGCCCGTGCCCTAGCCCAACAAAGCGATCTGTACCTGATGGATGAACCCTTCGAGGGCGTCGATGCAATAACGGAAAAAGCCATTGTTGATTTACTCAAGAATTTGCGCAATCAAGGGAAGACCCTGATGGTCGTGCACCACGATTTATCAACAGCCAAAGATTATTTTGATCACCTGGCCCTTCTTAATTTGCGCCTTGTTGCTTACGGGAAAACCGAGGATGTTTTCACTCATGATCTTTTGCAAAAAACATACGGTGGCAAACTAACCGTGTTGTCGGAGGTAGGAAGCCGCAAGTTGAATGAGAAACAGCCCACTCAAGAGGCTTTGTAAATGTTTTTACCAATTTGGAAAAAGCTTAAATACATGCTCCTTATTTTGGTTCTTTCTAAGGAAGCAAGTGTTTTAAAAGCTGCCCAAATTTCATCAGAGTCCGATAAGGATTGGATCAACCAAGCTATTCGATTTTGGACTTTCACAGATCCTTCCATTCAAATCATTGCCTTGGGAGCAATTCTCATTGGGATCAACTGTGGACTTATGGGTGGTTATGTTGTCAGTCGAAGACTATCTATGTTTGGGGACACTTTGTCGCATGCAGTTCTCCCCGGAATTGCCGTCGGTTTTATGTTCAGCCAATCTAAGAATGAAGCAGTGTTGATGATTGGAGCGACCTTATCGGGCTTTCTTGGCGTAGGTATTATTTCGTTACTTAAAAGGCATACAAAGATGAAGGAGGACAGTGCTATGGGACTTGTATTGTCTGGTTTTTACGCCCTAGGCATTTGCCTGATTACCTATCTTCAACAATCTCCAAACGGTGGAGCGTCTGGATTGGAAAGTTATCTCTTTGGCTCCCTAGTTGGACTTTCTGATCGAGATCTTGTACCTCTATGTTTTTGTCTTTCTTTAATCATTATATGTTTTATTTTATTAAATAAAGAATTACTCCTTTCTGGCTTTGATCCGTCATTCGCAAGATCAGTAGGCTTGCCTGTTGATATTTTGCAATTTTGCATTTGGATACTGATGGCATTTTGCATTGTCTCATCCCTTCAGGTTATTGGAGTTGTTCTCGTTTCTGCTCTTCTAATTATTCCTGCAGCGACTGCTGGATTACTCACTTACAGGATGAGCCAAATACTTGTCTATTCGGGAATCCTAGGTGCTCTTAGCGGAATAGTTGGTTGTTTTCTCTCTTTTATGGGAGAACGATTACCAGCTGGTCCAGTAATTGTTTTATGCTCCACCCTTCTTTTTTTAGCAGTTCTATTTTTCAGTCCCGCTCGTGGCATTCTTCCATCTTGGTTTCGAACAAGAAGACGGGGACAACGTATTCGTTTCGAAAATACCCTTAAGGCATGTTATCAGGTATTAGAGTCCCGTTCCTTTTCCAGCCAATCTTTTCCCCAAACCGCGCTGGCTCAAAGACGGGGTAAAAGCGACGCTGAAATCGAAAAGGAAATCGGTGTATTGATTCGCGAAGGCTACGCCACCCGCCAAGAATTTCCCACTGAACAAAAAAGTGAACTGCCTTCAGAAACCATGGTTTCATTGACCCCAAGCGGTTGGGAAATTGCCAGCCGGATGATTCGCAATCATCGCCTTTGGGAACTCTATCTAACTAAAGAAGCCTCTTATGCACCGGACCATGTTCACGACGACGCAGAAAAAATCGAACATATCATAGGAGAAAAAACTGTTCGGCAAATTGAACGTATTTTAGATAATCCCCAGCGTGACCCCCACGGGAAGCCAATCCCTAGCCAAGATGATATTGATCGTGGTTGGCTTTCCCCTCCCCTAGTTGCAGATAAGTAATGCTTGATTTCGCTGAAGCACTACTTGATCCATGGTCTACTCGAGAGCAGGTTATTTGGAATCTGCAAATTGTTTTTATGGGCATGATGGTCAGTCTGAGCTGTGGCTTGGTTGGTTGTTTTGTAGTAGTCAGACGAATGGCTCTCCTCGGTGATGCGGTAAGTCATGGGGTTTTACCTGGTATCGTTACCGCCTATTTAATTACCGACAGTTTGTCAATTGGACCGGTCTGGATTGGTGCCTGTCTAGCAGGATTAGGGTGTGGAGCATCTATCGAATGGCTTCGGACCAAAACTCCTTTACGGGAGGATGCAGCTATGGGACTTACCTTCACTTCCTTTTTTGCTTTAGGTATCGTATTACTCAGCCTTGAAGCTGGAGCTACTCATTTAGACCCCGCCTGTTTTCTTTATGGTGAGATTGGGCTTACTCCCCTCTCACCAAAACTAGAACTTTGGGGATTACCCAGTGGGAATCAAGCTCTGTGGAATATGGGAGTGGTCTGCCTAACCACAATGATTTCAGTAATCGTCTTTTATAGATTTCTTTTAGTAACCAGCTTTGATTGCAGTCTTGCCCGGTCATTAGGCATGCCCGTAATTTGGATACAATATGGATTAATGCTTTTATTAGCCTTGGTTGTGGTTGCATCATTCGAATCCGTTGGAGTGATTTTGGTTTTAGCCATGATGATATTACCTCCCGTTTCTTCGGCCTTCCTTTTTCATCGCTTACCAAGCATTCTTATGTGTTGCCTACCTTTGTCGATTTTTTACTCCGTTGCTGGTTTACAGCTCGCTTATTCGATGAACTTTCCAATCTCAGCATCTATGGCACTGGCCGGAATTGTTATCTTTTTGCCTTGTTGCCTCCTCGGTCCCAACGGAGGGGTTCTTACGAATAGTAAAAAGTTGAAAACCCGAAAAAGTTCGCGGGATTTGTCAGCCAACTAGGCATAAAAAAGCCCCCGCTGAGCGGAGGCTTTGTGGTTAAATAAAAATAGCTTACTTTTGGGCAAGTGCGATCTTGGAGGCCTTCTTGCTTGAGCAATTACATCCATCAACAGCGATTTTGTCGCCAGCAGCCAACTTAGTTGGGCATTCAAACCCATCCAACTCGGTTTTGCTGGTTACTTTAATCTGCTTTTCACGCTTTCCCTGCTTAACGGTTAGGGTCTTGGAGTCAGCATCAAAGCTTACCACTTTGCCTTTAATTGTCTTGGAAGGACAACCAGCAAATACGGAAGCTGCAAAAAAGAAACTAGCGAGGATAGGTGCGACGATTTTCATGATATTATGGGGTTAGGATTAAAATATTTAACAACTACTTCCAATCCACTATTTCAAAAGACACAAGAACGAAGTATACTTTTTTCTAATATAAATTTTTCCCTATGATATTTAACAATCGATCCTTCTTGAGTACACTAATTGTTCTCTTTTCCTTTGGACCCTTCTTTCCGAGTATTGCTCACCCCATTCCGGATCTTCCCGTTTTTGGATCCTTTGATGACAATGGGACTTCAAAGATCTTAATCGAAATCGACCCCAGAGGCTTTGCTGAGGATCCGGAAGCTGAATCCTTCCTAACTACAGATATCCTCAACGACTTAAATATTTCTGAACGGAATGATTTGCTCGAACAGGCAACTGAATTGGTAGAAGAGTCTTTGCTCATCCGTTTAAACGAGGAACCTTGGAATCTTCCTGCATTTGAGTATGGGTTTTCAAAACCGCGAATGGTGGAGTTTTCTGATGACCCCATCATCTTATTGGAAGCAACCGCAAAACTTTCACGTGAAACAAATTCAACCTATCAAATTAAAGCAAAGGAATCTGCCCCCCTTGACTTGATTTTTGCTAACCGTTTAAATGGTGTCCCTCACCGCCGGGTAAATGTTTTATTTCCTGGAGAGGAAAGCTTTGCACTTCGCCTTCCCCAACTGAAAAGCTTGCAGCATTTTTCCGATGAGAATGTTTCAGGTGCTCCAAAATTAACCAATCCTGAACAAAATGATTATGTCAATGCAGACACCTGGAGCACCTTTGCATCCTTTCTCAGGCAAGGCTTTTTACATGTTCTGCCTCTTGGGCTAGACCATATTCTCTTTGTTATCGGCCTGTTTCTCTTATCCAGAAAGTTCAAGGTTTTAATCTACCAAATATCTATTTTCACCCTGGCTCATACCTTGACACTTGGCTTAGCCACCCTTGGATTGATTTCGGTTCCGTCCACCATCGTCGAGCCCATCATTGCGGCCAGTATTGCTTTCGTTGCTTTGGAAAATATTTTCTTTCCTACCTACCACCCCCGCAGACTCATTATTATTTTTGTCTTCGGACTCATTCATGGACTTGGATTTGCCGGTGCTCTTTCCGATCTCAACCTCAATCCTTCTATCCTCATATTATCTCTGATTGGATTTAATTTAGGAGTAGAAGGTGGTCAACTCGCAGTCATCCTCCTTTCTTTTATTGGAGTTTATCGTTTCAAAAATGAAGACTCTTACCGCAAAGGAATTGTTATTCCTTTGTCATTAATTATTGCAGTCCTCGGAATTTATTGGGCGATTGAAAGAATTTTGAACGGTTAGATGAGCATCGCCCTCTTTAAAAAATTTTCAATTTTTTTCATCTTTCTCCGTGCAAAATAACATTGATAGAATTAGGGATAACCTAAACTAATACCACTTCAATGAGTCGCTTATTTATCATCCTTCGGTTTTTATTCCTATTCTTCCCCATTTTTCTCGCTGCAAAAAGCCTACAACTCTCACGAGGCGAGTTGGCCAAAGAGGTGGCAGAAATAAACAAAATTCTTAGAGATGAACATTCGCAAAGGGAAATTACGCCACCAGGAAAACTTTCCAATAGTCTGTTAGTTCGAAGGGTTTATCTGGCGACTGCTGGAAGAATACCAAGCTACTCTGAAATCAAAGATATTCACCCTTTTAATCAACCAGAGTTAAAGCAGGTATTGATCGATAAACTTTTAGAATCTAAAGCATATCAGAGCCAAATGTTTAATTGGTGGGCCGATCATCTCCGAGCAAAATCATACATCATGGGCCAGGCAAACCAGATAGGTGTCGGCCATCTTTATGTGGATTGGTTGAAGACCCAAGTCTCTGAAAATGTCCCCTATGATGAAATGGCCCGGCAAGTAGTCGCCTCGGAGGGCTATCCTTGGAAAAATGGTGCGGTGGGATATTACCTAAGGGACGATGGCATGCCCCTCGAAAATATGTCTAATACTGCAGAATTATTTCTGGGGACCCAACTAGTTTGTGCCCAGTGCCACAACCACCCCTTTGATAAGTGGACGCAAATGGAATACTATCAAATGGCTGCCCATACCTATGGAATGGTTACCCGTATGCAGGGAAAAACAGTTGATGGGATCAAGAAATTAGCAAAGAACTTTAAGAAACGCGGAAATGGCATGCAAATGATGTCCATGTCCTCGAAGCCGGATCAGCTCGAGAAACAGGCACGAGCCTTCCGACAAGCTGTTCAGGATATGTTGCTTCCCCTTCAATTCGGCGCACATCATAAAGATAGAAAATTAAAGTTACCTCACGACTATAAGTATGATGATGGAAAACCGCATCAAGTGATTCAACCGGGAGTAATTTTTGAAAATGGTAACGATTTTAACTCATCCGAATCCAGTGATCTAGTTAATCAATATGCCCAGTGGATATCCTCTCCTAACAATCCTCGTTTTACCAAAGTTGTTGTAAATAGGATTTGGAAAAAGATATTTGGGCGGGGATTGGTAGAGCCCCTGAATGATTGGAGAGAAGATACCGAAGCCTCCATGCCAGAACTCCTTGACCATCTATCGGGGTTGCTCGTTCGTTTGGATTATGACCTTAGGGAATTTCAACGGGTTCTTCTCAACCTGAACATTTTTGAAAACCAAGCCTTTGACCAGGAATTGGAATCGCTAGCCCCATACTACTTTCAGGCTCCTACTCTGCAAAGAATGTCAGCTGAGCAGTTATGGGATTCTTTGCTCACTTTAGTTGTTCCGGAAATTGATCACCGTCAGCCAAAAGAGGAGGAGGTTGATTTTCTCGAGTCTAAAAAGACAAACCTGGAAAAGTACCGTTTAAAAGTGGAAGGAATGTCATCAGAAGAATTGTTTGATGTCGTCAAGGAGGGAAGGAAACAAATAGTTGAAATTCAGGAACAGATAAATGCCATCAATGCTCGGATGAAAAAGGCTGTAGAGTTGGATGATCGAGAATCACTTGGTAAACTTAAAAGACTCCAAAACGAATTACGTGATAATCAGCGCTTTGCACTCGCGAGCCAAATCATGGGAGGTGGATTTAATGTTTATTCCATGTACAAAAATTACCCTCCAAAAAGAAAACGCCAGCCCTCTGCAGAAGAAAGAAAATTTCCAACTGATTTACGCCGAGCATCTGAACAAAATTCGCCTGCTAATGCTGACCATTTCCTCAGAGAATTTGGCCAGTCTGATCGGGATTTAATCAATAACAGCCGAAAAGAAGCATCGATTCCTCAAGTGCTAAACCTAATGAATGGTAACCTCCGTTGGAGATTAATTGATAAGCATTCTCCCCTTGCGAAAGCGGTCATTAAAGAAGAAACCCTGGAGCAAAAAATTAAGATCGTTTATGAGGCCATGCTCCAAAGATCTCCCACAGATAAGGAAATTGAACTTTGTAAGAATAGCCTGCCCTTTCCGGATTTACCCACTGCTCCAGCCTTCAAAGATTCGGATACTCCAAAGCAGAAAGCTCAGATCGCCCAAAAAGCGAAAAAGCAAAAGGAATATTACCAAAATCGAGTGCATAATGAATTGCGTCATCTTGCTTGGGCATTGCTTAACACTCGTGAATTTTCTTTCATCCAGTAATCGCCATGAGTACCCAAAAACTTTTCCAATCTGAACTAAACCGTAGAGCATATTTGAGTTATGCAGCCAAAAGCTTTCTTGGGGTTAGCATACTGCCCTGGGTAACCAACTCTCCAGCCATTGGTGCAGGCTTGGGACTTAACCGTCCGGTAAATTATGCCCCCAAAGCAAAAAATGTGATCTACCTCTATATGTCTGGAGGAATGAGTCATCTCGATACTTTCGACCCTAAAACAAGCGAGGTTAAAGGAGCGATGGGACAGGTAAAAACGAAAACCGATGGAATTGCCTTAGCAGAGACCCTTCCATTACTCGCTAATCACTCCGACAAAATTGCGGTTATCCGGGGTTTAACCTCAACCAAAGGGGCTCACGAGCAGGGGAATTACTTCATGCACACAAGCTACGACAAGAGGGGCACCATTGTACACCCAAGCATGGGGTCATGGGTGACTCGTTTAGACGGTCGGTTTAATCCTACTCTACCCGGTGCAGTGGTGGTAGGCACTGGCAACCAACATCCACTATCCGGTTTTCTATCTACCCAGCACCAGCCCCTAAAAGTTGGAGCCCCCGGAAAAGGACTGGCCAATTGTGAACACAAAGGATTTGACGAAGATACTTTCAACAGAAACTTAAATTTATCCAAAAATTTGGACCAAGCTTTTGTTCAAAAATATAACCTCGCAAAAGTACGCTCCTATGCTGACATTTACGAAGATGCCGTCCGTTTGATGCGAAGCAAAGACTTGGACGCATTTGATTTAAGCCAAGAGACACAAGGAGTACGCGATGCCTATGGAAGGGATAATTTTGGCCAGGGTGTACTACTGGCAAGAAGGCTAGTTGAAAAACAGGTTCGGTTTGTCGAGGTACAGCTTGGCGGATGGGATACTCATAACAATAATTACGAGCGCGTATATGAGAGGTGCGATATTCTCGACCAAGCACTATCCGCTTTATTGGACGATCTGCATAAACGTGGGATGCTCGAAGAAACCTTAGTGGTTTTGGCCACGGAATTTGGTCGCACTCCAGATTACAATTTAAATGAGGGAAGAGACCATTACCCCAAAGCATTTTCTTGCATGCTTGCCGGAGGTGGGGTTCGGGGTGGACAGATCTGGGGAGCGACAGACGAAGAAGGTCGCGAAGTGGTCGATGGGATCACCCAAATCCCTGACTTTAACGCCACTATTGCCTATGCTCTTGGCCTGCCATTGGACGAAATCGTTTTCTCTCCCTCCCGCAGACCATTCACTCTAGTTGACAAAGGACAACCCCTTACCCAACTCTTTTAAAAAACATTCTTCTTTAGAATTTAGTTCTAGAATGGCTCTTTGGACTCGACCTTTGCTTTAGTCATCGGCAAGGGTAGATAATCTTTAACCTAAATTATAACCAATTATTATGAAGTATCTCGCCTGTTTTGCGCTCTTGCTTCCTTTTGTCGTGTCAGCAGCCAAACCTTCCTCATCATCATCCGAAAATGTCATCGTCATCGAATTGAAAGACGGTCCAGTCGTCATCGAAACTTTCCCAGATGTCGCACCCAAACATGTTGAACGTATCGAGAAGCTTGCCAAAGCCGGAAAGTACGACGGTGTAGCCTTTCATCGAGTCATCGATGGCTTTATGGCCCAAACCGGTGATGTTGAGTTTGGAAATGTCAAAGATTTTAGTGAAGGTAGAGTTGGAACCGGTGGTTCTGACTTTCCAGACATAAAGGCTGAATTCAATGACAAGAAACATGAGCGCGGCACCTGTTCCATGGCTCGCTCAGCCAGTCCCGATAGTGCTAATAGCCAATTTTTTATCTGCTTTGAACCCTCTTCCTTCCTTGACCGTCAATACACAGTCTGGGGCCAAGTGATTGAGGGTATGGAATTTGTGGACAAAATTAAAATGGGTTCTAGCCGGGACAATGGATCGGTCAGCGATCCTGACCATATGGTCAAAGTAACCGTTGGTAGACCTAAGGCAGAAAAAAGTAAATCGGACGAGAAGTAATCTTGGCATTCGTCCACTCACAAGTTGAGTGGATTAAGGATCAGATCCGATCAACTCATCGCACTGTAGATGGTAGAGACCAACAAAGAATTCTTCGTCCCATCTCTCTTCCACGGTTAGTCTTCCCAAAATCCGTATCACTCGGTCCATGGTTACTTCCACTCCACTCTCGGATCGTGCAACCACCCATCCATTTGCTTCTGGAGCCTGTCCAAAACAACAGCTTAACTGATCAGGCATTAATAAAAATTCCTTCACTAAATTCTCTTCATCGACCACGGTCGGGACCATAAATCCCTCGATGGCTACCTGCGTTCCGGAAAAACTACGCACTTCCTTGGGTACGCGAGCCGAATAAGAAGAGAAGTCATAATCCAACCCGTCTGACTCCCATTCAATTTCATAAGGGAAAGTGGTCAGTACGGAATACTTTAGTGCCTCGTATCCACTGGAGCTATCGTGAGGTGGAAGATTATTAATGACCTGCAAGGATTGATTGTCCTCCGAAGACAATAAGGTCTGACCCAAAACAATTCTGCCCTCCAGCACTTCATCCGTCTGATTTAAATCAGTAGTCACATTAGCATCCCCTTCCTGTGCCTTGAATTCTTGGGGCACGTCCTCTGGGGGGTTAGAAGTTGGGCCTCCTATCGGATCTCCGGCCAAAGGCTCGCCCACTTCAGTGAATTCAACTTGATTTGCTAAATCCTCTGACTCTGGTGCACATCCGACAGACCAACAGGTAAAAACCAAAAGGATTCCCTTTCGACCAAAAGATACCATTGCTAGTTTTTCTGGGTTACTCATTGCCTGACTTACACACTATCCGTGAGGATTTAAAGATTCTTGCAAGCTCGAACGATAAAGTTTGCGGGCAGGAAACCATGCACTTACGAGACCAAGCATAAGAATTCCTCCTCCTGTAAGTAAAGCCATACCATCCAACATGGGAAGGTTCATGCCCACACCAATTTGTAAATGAATAAGAGATGATACAGCCATAGAAAGGAGAAAATAAATAATCCATGATCCCAATGCTCCGAATGCGGATAGCAAAATAGATTGCCAAAGAATGGATCCAGTTACCACTGCTCGGCTTGCACCCATACAGCGAAGCACCGCAAATTCGCGCCTTCTCTCATGCATGGTTGAACGCAGGGTTGCTAAAATAATTAAGCCACCCACCAAAGCCATTAAAAGTGCAAGAGCAGCAACCGATCGTTCCAGCCAAGCAAAGCGGTTAAAGAAAGACGATAAAATTGCAGGTACCGGCCATGCGAGAGTGGCCCGATCGCCTTGCTTGTTATATTTTACATCCAAGGCCAGTCCTGATGAACCTTTCAAGTTTAACAGTACACCACTTATGGAGTTTGCCTCCTCAGGATCGTGCCCTTCCATTGTTTGTACACCTCTAAGAGGTATCCATATTACTTGATCCGTAGGAGTGCCCGTAGGTTCCAAAATTCCCACCACTAGGTAAATATCGTTATGTTTGCGGTCTGGGTTATATTCCAATCCATGGTATGGGTGGAAACGATCGCCCAATTGCAAGCCAAGTTCTCTGGCCACTTCGGCTCCCACCAAGGCCTCCTTAGCTGATTCCGAAAAGATTCTTCCCGGTGATCGTACTTGATAATTTGTTCCGGACTTCCACTGATGATTAAGAAATAATTCCGGCATGGTTCCAACTAATCGGTACCCGAGGTAATTATCTCCCAGGGCAAATGGATAAGCCTCTGAAACTCCAGGATGTGAACGAATCGTTTCGTACTGTTCCCAGTCCAAATTTCCTGGAGAATTTTCCAGATGGAACAAGGCGTTAAGCACGAGTTGAAGTTGTGAACCTCTCGCTCCTAAAACGGCATCAAAGCCACCCGCAGAATGGGCAAAGGCAAGCTTGACTGATTGTTTGGTTTTCCAGGCTCCCAAAAATAATCCTCCAGACAAAGACACAGTAAATACAGCAACTAAAGTAGAAAGCAGGTTCTGCCTGAGTGCACGGGTCGCAAGTTTTAAAGATACAGATATCGCAGCCATACTTCCTTTACTGTTTTCCAACCTCCACCTCTTTAGACCCATTTATTTGATTCAATTCTTCCCAATCAACTTGATGTTCGAACTTCCCGATTACTCGTGGATCATGGCTGACTAAAATGAGTGCACTCCCCCACTCCTTGCAAAGCGATCGTAGTAGCTCAAGCGAACGATCTGTATTGGTGGGATCTAAATTCCCTGTTGGTTCATCGGCTAGAACCAATTTCGGACGATTAATCAAAGCACGGGCAATAGCCACGCGTTGTTGCTGACCAATTGAGAGTTGGCCAGGAAGGTGATCCTCACGGTCAATCAACCCTACTTTATCGAGCAAGGAACGAGCACGGTCCAAGTTGGAGGCCCCATTTAGGCTCATCGCCAAGAGTAGGTTTTCGATACAGCTAAAACCGTTCAACAAATTAAAAGATTGAAAGATATAACCGATCATTCCCGATCTCAATTGGTCACGATCTGATTCATTCATCGCACCCAAAGATTGGCCATCGATCCGAACCTGTCCCGAATCCGGGGTTAATACTCCAGCAAGCATATGTAAAAAAGTCGTCTTTCCGCTACCGCTAGGTCCTTTGATAGCCAGCTGTTGATTATGTTCCATGGAAAATGCTGGCACTTGAACAACAGGCTGACTCTTTCCGTTCGGCGAACGAAAAGACAAATGAAGGTTTTCAACAGAAAGAAATTGCATGCAATAGAAATTCCTTAATACCCCAAAGCATTTACCTGAGCAAGCGGGATGGGCCGAGCACTGAAGGTTTTATGATTCATTATTTACAAAGTTACCAAGTACGATATCAAAGGTAACAAGGTGGAAATGTGGCAGGTTTTAAGAAAATAAAATCCAATTCAAAGTGGGGAGTCATTCCTTACCGAACGAATCCTTCTGGAAAGATTGAAGTGCTTGTAATTTCAACCAAAAGAAAAAATTGGAGCCTGCCTAAAGGAAATTTAATGAAGCGCATAGGACCAGCACGCACTGCTCAACTAGAGGCTTATGAAGAGGCGGGGATTGAAGGCGTTTTAGCTCCCAAGCCCATTCCCTGTTCGGTGGGGCTTACCTGTATCTATTTATATCCCATGGCCGTGAGCAAAGTTTTTGAAAATTGGCCTGAAGCATCCTTTCGTAAAAGGAAGTGGATACAACTTTCCAAAGCTAGCCATATTCTTCACCACCGGGCAATGGGCAAAGTTTTACGAAAATTTTTTCCGCAAAGGACTTGATTTTCTTTGTCCCTCAAGCCCTCGTGCTTATTACTTAGAATATGAGGCATCAAGGATTTGACTTTGAAAAAAACACCCCATTTTTTCGACCGCCCAAATATACAGGAATCACACTTTCCCTCCTGTCAATATTTGTACTTGTATGCATGCTTGCTGTTTGGGAAAAGATGGCCAAATCGCCTGACCTCCCAGTCATTCGGGTACTTGTCTGGGAAAAGTGTAAAGGGCCCTTCGAAAAGATTCGTCAGGCATACCAAAGAGAAGCTGCCTGCATTGTTCAAGCGACTTATCGGAGTCATAGTGAAATCATGGACCACTTATTTAAAGGCCCACAAAAGAAAGCAGCTACTTGGAATCTTGCTCTTTGTTTGAAATCAAAAAAAACAAATCTTTTATTTACTCAAAACAATTGGCAAAACCGTGGGTCTGTTGCCTATTTTTCTGCCCCCCAGCCGCTTCCAAATGAAGCTAAAAACTCACCTCAGCCACTTATCAGTTGGATCCCAGAACGAGTAAAAGAAAGTTCACCTACCCTTTCTTTCCTCCGATTTTTAAACGCCCCTACCAAAGGACAAGTTGAATTTGCTCTTGAAGGATGGACCGGAATAAGTGCAGACCATTGGATACATTCACCCCGGCTAAAAATCTATGCGATCTCAGGAGCTCAAGATTTATTAAATTCGGCTATCGAAAATTTTGAAGCATACGAAGGAGTACAGATGGAAGTATCTTATCTTAAGCGAGAAAACATGGATACAAGTATGCACATTCTTTCGAAAGCTAATAACAAAGATTATCTACCTGACTTAATCTATTGGATGAAGGGTACAAATCCGCATTCAGCTTGGGCAGGTTTGTATTACTCTTTTTATAAATCCGATAGTAAAAAGTTGGTTTCTAATTTTTCTCCATACCTAAGAAAAGAGTCACCACTCTTAAAAACTGCCCAAAAATTTTTAAGTTTTGTTGAAGAAAGTGAATAAAGCACAGGGAAGTACAGCTTATCACTGGTTCCTCCTTTTTATCTTGGCTGCTTTAGCTCCAAATAAGCTTTGGGGAATTGATGCTTCTAACACCGAACCTTGGAATAAACGGATCCCACATTCTATTGATGATCTGCTTGGCATTCAGAAGCAACTTCATGAACAATTATCTGAAGTACGAGAAACTGTTGTTTCTGTTGAGGCTATCGAGGGAGCAGGTAGTGGAGTCATTGTTTCTCCGGAAGGATTAATTCTCACTGCAGCCCATGTGATCGAAGAGCGGGGCAGAGAAATGACCGTCGTTTTTCCTGATGGAAATAAGGTGAAAGCGATTAGCCTCGGGGGGTCAGAATTATCAGATGCCGGGATGTTGAAGATTATGGAAGGTGGTCCCTGGCCACACGCAACCATGGCTCTTGCCAATAAATCTGTGGTTGGGGATTGGTGTTTTGCCTTGGGGCACCCGAGTGGGTTTGATAATGAACGGGGCATGGTCCTGCGTCTCGGACGACTCATACGTAAAAAAGATGAAACGATCCAAACAGATTGTCGACTTCTTGGTGGAGACTCCGGTGGCCCTCTCTTTTCTTTATCTGGAGAAGTCATTGGTATACACAGTAGAATTTCTCAAAATTCTGATGAAAATTTTCATACTCCCATTGAATCGTTTCTTTCCAATTGGAACTATTTCTTGGAAGAAGATATCCTCACTTATGGATCCTTACAAGGAGGGGGATTCCTCGGTGTTTCATGCGAAGAAGCTAGCAAGGGATTAGAGGTTTTGGAATTAATTCCAGGGACTCCCGCGGAAAGTTCAGGAATAAGACCGGGGGATTTTTTGCTAAGGCTTAATGACACACCCTTGGACACTCGGGAAAAATTAACCATCCTCATCTCAAGACAACCTCCTGGATCGATGGTAATTATTGATTACCTTCACCAGGGTAAAGAAATTTCTGTTCGCCTGACTCTGGGAGAAAGACCTGCAAAAGAATGAACTTTCTCAAATGGTCATGTTTTCTGGTTTTTTTTAGTTTTAAAGGGCTTCTCGCAACATCCCCTGATTTTGACGTCCTGGACACCTCACATCGCATAAATGGATCTCTGATGAATGAAGCGACAGGAAAGAAGAGAGCCGAGGTTTTGGATTTGCTTTGGGGCCTTTATCGAAATGATAAACTTATTTCCCATGGAATAATGGTTAATGCGAAAGGCTATTTACTTTCCAAGGCAAGTTCAAGTATGGGTGCGAGATATGCCAAGTCATATTCAGGAAAGTATTTGCCTATTCGTATACGCAAAAGAGATGAGAAGACCGACCTTGCTCTCTGGCAGATTACAGATTCATCGAAACTTTGGCCATTTGCAGATTGGCATAATGATTTAAACAAAACCAAGATTGGAAATTGGGCGATTTCGGGAAATAAAGACCTTTCCGGACTAACCTTCGGGGTAATTTCTGCCAAATCACGCTTCATCGGTCGAGAAGGAGGTGTAATGGGTGTAATTTTGGAAGAAAGTAATTCATCTACCAAGGGTATTAAGGTTTTAGAAGTGCTTCCTCATGCAGCCGGAGACCGAGGTGGTTTAAAAGTGATGGACCGTATTATACGAGTGGATGGAAGAACGGTCCGAACAACTGAGCAAATTTATGAAATTGTTAAGAAAAAAGACCCCGGAGATTTACTCACTCTTTCCATTCAAAGAAGAAAAAAGGAAAGCCTTTTAAGAATAACGCTGGGACACCGCGAGGTCGCTTTTGATATGTTTAACCGCAACCTTTTGATGAGTGGCCCAGTATCTAAAAGAAAAGACAATTTTCCCATGATTCTTCAGCATGACCTACCTTTATTTAAAGAAATGATGGGTGGAGGAATCTTTGATCTAAACGGGTACTGTGTGAGTATTAATATAGCAAGAATTGACCGTGTTACCAGCTATGCTCTTCCTACCTCTGTAGTGCTACCGGTATTAAACAAGTGGATTAAGGAGTTGCCTTAACCAGATCACCTCAGGGGTAAACCCAATACATACCTAAAGCCGATCTCCGAACCTCGGTAGGAAGCTTCATAACTAAACCTTGCTGCAGACCTGCTATCATGTGCGGTACGGACAAAACTACCTCCTCTTGCAATACGATAGCTACCCCGTATGGGTCCAATTGGATCAATCCTTGTCAGGTTGTCATCTGGATAAGGTCCATAGAAATCATAGCACCACTCCAAAACATTCCCATGCATGTCGTGCAAGCCCCAGGCATTTGAAGGATAAATTGGACGAAATGGGCGAATAGGTACATACCCCTTACGAAAAATAGGGGTAAATAATCCACCATCGCTAAATTCAGACTTGGGGCGTTGATCTATTATGTAACCTCTTATCGAGCCATCAATATTGGCGTTTTCTCCTGACAACAAGTCTTCTTCGCCAATGCCACAAAAACCAATTGTTCCTGCCCGGCACGCATACTCCCACTCCGCCTCGGTCGGTAATCGAAAAACAAAAGGATTTGGAAGAGAACCATTTAGTCGAGCCCTTTGAGTTTTTTCCCAACAATAAGCAACCACTTGGGAATAAGAGACGCGGGAAACTGGATTAAATTTTTCCATCCGATCAATTTGTTGAAGATTCTTAGAATTCAAGAAATCCAGAAGATCGGTTAAATCATTAAATTTTTGATTGCTCACTTGATAATTCCTGGGGCTTTTTGCAGTTTTCCACGAACCGTGCGAAAGCATTGCTTCTTCCAAAAAGATTTCTTTCCCGGTTTCACCCTGAAAACCGATAATAGAAAAATTGCCGTCCGCATAACCTGAAGAAGAACAAATTTCATTAAGTATTTTACTACTTAAATTAAAAACCGGATCGCCCTTTAATTGGTTATTTCCGACGTGTTTATTCCAGTCCTCTTGAGTAACTTCAAATTTTTTTATCCAAAATGGTTGAGAAATTTTTACTCGATTTCTTAATTCATCTGGTTTTCGCCCCACTTCTCCCAATGGACTGCCCATAATAAATTCTCCAGCTTCAATCCGTATCAAGCCCTCTTTTTTGGCCAATTTAATTATAACGGGTAACGCTTCTTTTCTAATCTCATCCATTTCAAAGAATCTTACACCTTCCTGGATGTTATTTTCTTGAGTATTAATAGCATCTTCACATCCCGCTAAAAAAATAATGGAGAACGAAAAGATCCGCCATGCCCTGAGAGCAAGTGCAGTAAAGCGATTATTCATTACTCCATTTTAGCCTGAATCATGGGCAGTTTGATATAAAAAGTAGTACCCACACCCTCTTTGCTATCAAACCAAATTTGTCCTTCATGTGATTTTACAATTACATTGTGAGCAATAGCCAAGCCCTGCCCAGTTCCAACACCTACTTCTTTTGTTGTAAAAAATGGTTCAAAAATTCGTTCCTGTACCTTGGGGGGGATACCGCCCCCATTGTCCGCAATCGCAATAACCACACACTGTGCATCCGGATAATGCTGAGTGGTCACAACTAAGTTACCCTTTTGCCCTTCGCTTAAACGGTCTCGAATCGCATGGGCTCCATTGACGATTAGATTTAAGACAACCTGATTAATTTCTCCAATATTGCATGGCACCATAGGTAAGTCTTCCTGAAGGCGGAGATCTAGTTCTGCATGGTACTTCCATTCGTTTGTAGCTACCACCACGGTTGAACGGATTGCCTGGTTCAAATCATTATTTCTTTTAGCCGATTCCGCATCTCGATATGCAAAGTTTTTCATCGACTTCACGATCGTGGTGATCCGCGAGATGCCTTCCGCAGCCTGCTCTACTGCTTCAGGTGCATTTTCTTTGAAGAACTCAATTTCGCCCTCATCCGGAGCATCTGGAGATTGGTTTAACTTTTTGATAAAGCCATCGATGGCGTCTTTTAAAAAAAGTACATTGTCATTAGCAAACTGAGAAGGAGAATTTATTTCATGAGCTATGCCTGAAGCTAATTGGCCAACAGCTTCCATTTTTTGGGCATGGACCAATTGAGTTTCCAGTTCCATTCGCTGTTGCATCTCTTGCTTTAACTGGTTGTTACTCTTTTGCAAAGCAGCAGTTCTTTTCTTCACTCTTGTTTCCAATCCTCCAATCAATCCTCGAAGTCGCTTGGTAACAGAGCGAATCTCGTAAGGTCCAGACTCCCTTAAATTGAAAGGTTTATTATGATCAACTGAACTTTTTGCTGCTGCCTCAAGCTTTCGGATGGGGCTAGCAAAACTCTTGTAAGTAACCATAGCTAATGAACCCACTAATATCAGGTACAGTCCACTAACAAAAAAGAACATCAAAATATTAGCAGACTCTTCATCGCGTAAGGCCAAAAGTCTTTGCTCCATCGATTGCTTTGATTTGAACATCCGCTGCTCTGCCCCAGACTCCAATGTGTTTAGATTTTGGGAAAGAGTTTCTCGAGCATCTTGATAATTTTTTTCCGCACTCTGGATTAAAGTCTCTCTTTTTTTTGCATCAGCTTTAACTGCTTTCTCCATCAAAGAAACGGCAACTTCCAACTCCCTAATTCCAGCAGCTAAAACTCGAATATTTTTCTCAGAATAACTGGCAGCATATTTTGTCGACAATAAATTCAGCCCCTCTTTCGCCAGAACAATCCGGTCGCGTACCACCCCAAAGATCCCAGTGAAATTTTGCGGATAAATTTCAAAGGCTTCAAAACATCCACGGGTTGCGGATAGAAAAGCATGAGCATCCAAATATTCGCTGGATGAATCTCCAGAGTTTCGGCTTTCCTGTTCTAGTTCTCTATTGGATTGATTAATGCCAGATAATATCAACCAACCGACAATACCGACAATCAACGCACCTCCGAGACTACCTGCGGAAAGCAAGCCTATATAAGATCTAACCTTCATGAACGACAGTTCATTCGATTACGGTTAATTCAATTAAGCAACAGGAATCAAAACCTGAATTTTCTGGGGAAAAGGAAAATCAGAATAACAGGAACTATAGTTTTTAATAATTTTTAACAACGCTCGATCAATATCTGCTCCAGAAGAAGCGATGAGCATCGATTCTTCGAGAAGTAAATCTTCTTTTAACCTCATTCCCTCAACAAGATTACGCGTCTCTACCTCTTCTAACTTATAACTACTCGCATCGGAATTTAAGAAGGTTGCCAAAGCTGCGACTATATTTTGATCATATGTGTCTTGCCTGGATTGAAACGTTTTTACAATGAGGGGGTCTTCATGACCAAGTTCCTGATAATAATCATAATCTAAGGCGACTCGAAGTATCGATGCTGCAGTTCGGATTCCCGAACCATCATCGAGCTCAAACTTGGGCTGAATATCGGTTCGTTGAAGAATTTCCCTGACATCTTCGAGTCCTGGAATAAGGGCAACACTTTTCAAGGTTTCTTCTGGGAGGTCTCGGATGATCGCCTTAGTTTCAGGGTTCAAATCTTTACGGTGATATACTGACTCACTCAAGTGCTGAGGAATTGAGAGATAAGCTAACTGAGAAAAGACTGCTGCAACACCAACGCGCCAAGAATCATTAAGTTTTATTTCTTCTGCCAATCCATTGGCTAACCTTCTCACCCTTTGAGCACGTCCAAAAAACAAAGGTTGAATTGTAGCCAGCGACTGGGCAAGGGCATCCACTGCGCCACGCAAAGTCTTGTCTAATAAAATACGTTTGCCCGTAATTAGATCATATTGAGCAGTTGCATCTGTCAGGACCTTCTTCAATACCTCGACAGGACAAGGTTTGGAAAGCATACGAAAGACATTGCCTTCATTGACCGCAGCCATGGCAGATTCAAAGTCTGTATGCCCCGTTAGTAAAACTGTTACCACTTCATCATCTATTTGCTTGATCCTTGCTAGCATTTCCGCCCCGTTCATCCGAGGCATTCTCATATCGGATAGTACAACCGCAAAACCGCCCTCCTTTTGAAATAGCTCTAAGCCTTCCTGTCCATCAGAGGCCAAATGTAGCTCAAATTTATTCCTAAGGTTTAATTGAAAGCCTTTGAGGATCGATTCCTCATCATCCACGCATAAAATTTTGGTATTCATTAATTTTAAAAGGTGATGATCTCGAAATAATTACTCATCCCTCAGTAAACGATTTAACCAGCAGTGGAAAAGGAACATGATTAATTAAGCCTAAAGCTAGCCATTTTCTGTTCGACATTCTTTTGATTTTTCCAATTTTCTGGTTTTGGGAAGTCTTGATTTTGGAGCAGGTCTTTCATCGTCACTTCTTTGCTGGGAACTCCCGTTTTTGGAACATCGACTTTCGCAATCCAAGCAATGGCATTGAGCACCAGTCTCCTTGCATCTAAGGACGCCCAATTTTCGTGAAAGTGGGCTCCAGTAAAGCCAAAGCCTCTTCCATAGTTGTAATCTTCGCCGCGCTGATAAGCCCATGCCACATGCTGGGCTTCTTTGCGCTTAAGGACTGCATCGGCAACATCAGGGTTACCATGATGAGGATGTTTATCCACTCCGGGTTTCAACCGTTTCATGGTGTTCTCTGGTGGATGAGCAGAAAGGATTGGAACGATTGATCCAATTGCAGAAGTCGCTTCACGAAATCTCATATGATAGTACCATTCATCCTGCATAGTAAAGGGCATGACCCCCTGAGTAATAGGATGACTGGGTAGAAGCTTAAATGCTGCATTCCAAACTGGGTTGACCGACCAATAAGGTTCAAAATATCCACCAATCCATTTAAGAAAATGATCTCCGGCAGGACCTTTTGTTGTTTCCACTCCATAATGGATACAAGCTAGTCCTACTCCCCGCTTCATCACTTCATCAAATTCTTTTAAGTTTTTATTTAACAAGTGCCGAACACCACCATCGCAAGCAACCACCACTGCATCTGCATCGTTGAAGACGGATTGATCCTGAGGAAAACCTCCGGTTACTACTACAGTTTTAATACCCAAATTAGCTGCCTCCAAATGCTCGGCAAGTAATTTACAACCTGCAGCATGTTCATGAGCAAAAAATCCATGACTCTTAGGTCCAGCCACAAAGACCACTTTTTTATCCTCTGCTTGGGAACAAACCCCAAATAAGAATTGGCATAAAACGAAAAAGAATAATTTATTATTTTGTATCATTTGAGTAAATTTAAAGGATTATAACCTTAAGTAATTTCAAAGTGAATGAAATCGCTAAATTGGATAATATAAAACTTTTCAGCAGTCTAACTTAGGCCAAATAATTGCAAGCAACCCTAGTCCAAATAATGGAAAGACTAATTCTGAGATGTTCCAATCTCTTTAAGAGATAAATAAAAGCGATAAAACATCGGATCCTGATCAGCAATTTGCTCCAAAACATTGACCCCCATTTCCTCGAATGAGGAACCAATCTGAAGCACTAACTCCCGATTAGTCAAATCAGCAACTCCTGCATCTCCCTTGTTTATTTGGCGGTATTCACGAACGACCTCGCAGTCAAAATTAGGCTCCGGGTTTGAGTACTCAAAATCATCAATAGACAGGGATGAAATTTCCCCAATCTCTTGGCTAGGCTTACCTAAACCCGCGAGGGATGAAGATACATTATTTTCCGCCATTTCCTTAACTTCATGCACAAAGGGTAATGAATCCGGATAAAACTCCAGGCAGTTTAGAATGTAGGACATGGGAAAAGAGGTTAGTGCGAGGTTTTCCCATTTGGATTCTTCGTAAATTAATCCTGAAAGTCGTGAATGAAAAACCAATGGAGAGTCTCTATATAGTTGGGCACGCTTGGTCATGGACAAGAGTACCTGTTCATCCGCTGCCACTTGGCTCGTTATTCCCATAAACCAGACCGGATTAGGATGTTCGTTAAAAAGAACTTCTTCACTTGGATCTTTAACTATCAAACATCGAAGAGAAATTTCTTCGTTCCCATTGACCGCATTGTCAAGAAGTCCAACTGCTTGTCCTTCCGCATAAGCAAAAATATTTTCACAGAAGTTTGAATGCTGAGCCTGCAAATAGCTAAGTTGAGTTGATAATTCCTCAGAGTTTTTTGGGCTTAACAGTACACAGGAAATTCCATGATTTAATAAAAAGGCAAATGCTTTTTCCCATTGGCCAAATGACTGTTCGTAAACCAAGCGGGAAGTCTGTGGAATCACCCTTACAAAAAGGGCTTTTGAAAAGTCGACCGGGAGACCTTCTCTTCTGGCCAAACCATTAGCTACATCAAGGGAAGTCGCGGGACGTCTTAAACCGGGCAGAACAACTTCTTTAACCATGCCCAAATTTGTAATCTCGAAATTCCTTAAGGGGTCAACCTGTGAACGAACATAATTATAATAACGATCACGGGCTGGGCGATTAAAACTCATTATTTTACGAGCGTAAGCTAGCTCTTCCTTAAGAATGTCGAAGCCTTCTTTGATCGGGGGTTGAGCAAAATGATCTAATGGCAACTTACTTATAATCGAATTCATTTTCGTTGTATCCGAAGACCCCCAAGCTAATCCAAGTCGTAACTTAGCGTAGGGCTCAACCAAACGAAAACATGCGCCCTGAATCAAATACAAGGAAAAGACACCAAGAAGGAGTACGAATAAAATATTCAAAAGTTTACTAATCATACAGCCTTGGGCTCTTCCGATTCATTCGTATTGGGGGAAGAGGGTTCAGTGGCATTACTGTCCTCAACCTGATCCACATCCTCGCCTACCATCTCGCTCGCATTTGAAAGCATATTCTCTTCTTCATTAGAACTTGGTGCTTGGACACTCACTGAAGATTCTTCCAAGTTCTGAGGTGCTTCTTCATTAGTCTGTTCAGAATTAACTTCGACATCGGTATCTTGCTCAATTTGTTCACCCGACTCATCCACGACTTCGACTGCTTTCTCCAATGTATTATCCTCTAAATTCTTCTCATTCTCTAACTCTTTCTTCCCTGCATCTTCAGAAGATTCAATCGTTTTATCTTTGGAGGTAGATTCGCTCTCTTTTTCCTCAATTACATCTGAATCCAATTCATTCGGAGCACTCGTTTTCTTCTTGGTTTCGGAGGCTTTTGGCAAAGAATTAGGAATTTTAGATGCGACAAAGTCCTGAACAAATTTTCTTTTTGGGCGTAGAGCATACCAGAGGGAGAAAATTCCAGTTAAGTAGGTTACAGCAGTAAAAACAAAGATGGCCAACCTTTCCTGTTTGTCGATGACCTCGTTACCTTCAATCAAGCAAAACCAAAAAAGGCCAAGAAAAGCGAGTAAATGAATAGCAATTGCAAAGCTCAAAGATCTAATTTGTAAAGAAACTTTGGATAAATAACTCAAAAGGATTAGATATGTGGACCCAGCAGAAACCAGAATGGTCAGAATAATTTTCAGGTAATGAATCCTTTCACCGGCACTTATTTGTTCAGGCATAAAGAAATACTCAGGCAAGGTATATCCAGCAAACTTCTGCTCCAATAAAGCCTCGATTAAGTGATTCAAAGGAAATAGGCCGTAATGTAAGGCTGACCAAATAAACACCATTAACAAAAGACCAACAGATCCACTGGTAAAAAATAGGGTTTTGCAAAGAGAATGCATGGGCAAAAATAAAAAGAACAAATCGTTCTAAAAGATCGTTAAAATGGCAAGTGAATCTTTAAAAACAAATTTATAGCTACTTCATCAGGATTAGCGGGTAAGAATTAAGATGTCATCCCAACGCATTTCTTTTTCTGCATAAGAGTAACCCCACAATGCACACTTGCCCGATAGGGTTCCTTTTAAAAATGTAGTAAAGCCCTCTTTCGGGCCCATAGACTCGGACTCACGGTGAGTTTTTAAACTAATCAACATTCCCTGCTTTACTGGTTGAGGGACAATCTTAATACATACTCGCATCCATTCCTTAGATTCCCAAGTGATATGATCATCATGTTTCCAATCATCCAAATAAGATAAAATCCCCTTCCTAGAACTGGGATTTATCCTGTAATTTAGCCCTCTTATTCCTCCAATTGCACCCGAGAACGCACTGTGCCTTCTACTCTTAAACCCTCCAAGGCAGGAAAAGGACAACTCCATGGTTTCTAATCCAAATCGTGGCCCAAATAAAAAACCAAACTCTCCGACCGGATTTCCAGGCAAAATTAGGCATTTTCGAGCATTACGTTGTTGAACTGAAAAACGGCCATCCAAAACAAAAAAATCGTCGGGTAATCTACCCTCCTCAATCTTCTCAAAATTTTGTTCGTAAGCGACTTTCCAAGGTAAAGCACCTTGGGCATGTTCGTAAAAACAGATAAGCAAAGACCAGACAAATAGGTTACTAAAAGTTTTATTCACGACTTAATAATTTTATATTGCCTTGTTTTAATCCAATTCGAATGGCTAAAGATACAAAAAAAGCCGACAAAAAAAGTAAAGTAATACCAAAAACGAGTACGCCTCCTAATGAAAAATTACCTGAACCACTCCACATAGCAGGTAAGGCCCCAAACAATCCAGCACCACATCCAATCGATAGGCCCCATATGACCAAGCTTAGGTTTTCCTTCCAAGCTAATTCCCTCAAGTGTACGACAGAATATCCGACCGCACTTAAGATTGAATACTCTTCTCTTCGCTCCCACAAATTTCTCATAATTACAATTAGCAAACCGACTGTGCCAAGAATTACACCGAGGCCACCAAGGAATTGAAAAATTGAGAGGTAAGTATTCTCCACTGCTTGTAACCTGTTTAATCTCTCTTGGATCGATTGCGTTTCAGGACCGTAGTTGAAAAGCCTATCTTTTAAATGATTCAAAACAATTTGTGGCCGATTGTTTTTCACATCTATCCAAAAATTCTGGTAGCCTCCCCTTCCGGGGAAATGCTTAATCCAATGCTCTTCAGCAAAATACAAGCCGCCCTGAAGAAAGCTGCCCTTAACCACAGCTTCAATCTGGACTTTAAAATTTTTACCTTCGCCATTGGTATATGGAATCTGGTCACCAACTTTCTTCTTCAACGCCCACATTAAAGTATTTTGATCAACCAAAGCAGGGTAGATGCCGTCTGCGATTGGCTTGCTCAATGCAGACCAGTTTCCCTCCACAAATTCAAAGCGTCCATTCAGCTGACCCAATGGAACTCCATACAGCGGTGGAGTCTGGGCCTGGTTCAAGTTTAAACAACTTGCATCATCTCCATCCTGTACCCGTAAGGAAACCAAAGAGACACCGTTCATGATACCCGGGTCTAGGTCGAACAATGCTTCTGCTTCGGTCCCGAGTAAATCATCATACAAAGGAAGGCTGGTCTTTAAAATATGAGAAAATCCACCCGTGCCTGAGTCTAGCTTAGAGCAGTCTTCAGCTGCTTTTTGTCGAAATGCCCCTGCCCCAATTACCAAAAAGGAACCAACAGCAAGAATGCCGACTACGATTAACTTCCTACCAATCCTGCGATCCAATTGTAGCAGAAATTTGGGTTCGCCCACATTATGTTTGGTTTTTTTGTGGAACCTAAAATATCCGCCCAACCCAGCCGTGAGGACTAAGGCACCAACTCCAAAAAAAGTTGGCCCCAT
>ERZ887849.276-NODE-276-length-56457-cov-11.255186_pt1 | contig 56457 bp, 60 predicted proteins | sample MGYA00521267_ERZ887849 | MGnify/ENA primary metagenome ERZ887849 (study PRJEB32303, sample SAMEA104408601) | aquatic metagenome | biome: Brackish water; feature: Pelagic; material: water | place: Baltic Sea | collected 2014-06-06T16:11:00 | depth 2,863 m ... | reverse complement strand
GTCATTCGCGATATTCGCAAAGTCTATAAGGAACGCCGTGACGTCTTAATTGACGTGTTCTCGCGGGCTGGTTGGGATGTGCCGTCGCCGCAGGCTACAATGTTTGCATGGGGCAAGATCCCAGCACCTTTCGAAGGGATGAAGTCGCTTGAGTTTTCAACTCTATTGCTGCAAGAGGCCGATATTGCGGTGTCACCGGGTATTGGTTTTGGTGAATATGGCGACGATTACGTGCGCATCGCTCTGGTTGAGAACGAACAGCGCATTCGCCAAGCCGGACGCAATTTGAAACGATTTATGGATCACCACAAAGGTAAAGCGACGTGAGCGACAAGCCTCATTTACGCGTCGGCCTCGCAGGTCTCGGCACAGTTGGCGCCACGGTAGCCCAGCAAATTCTCGCTGGCGCGATTGAAGGGGTAAGCCTGAGCTGTGTGAGCGCGCGTGACAAAAATAAGGATCGCGGTTTTGATATCAGTGGCCTGCCGTTTGTCACCGACCCGCTGGACATGGTGGCTGATGAGACAGTTGATGTGATTGTCGAGCTGATTGGTGGGCAGGATGGCACCGCCTATGACGTGGTGAAGGCTAGTTTGCAGGCTGGGAAGCCGGTTGTGAGTGCCAATAAGGCGCTGCTGGCAGCCCATGCTTCAGAGTTGTCAGATTTGTCTGCTAGGCCCGACGGCTTAGCCGTGCCATTGGCCTATGAGGCGGCCGTCGCGGGCGGTATTCCGGTGATTAAAGCCTTGCGCGAAGGGTTGGCAGGCAATCAGATTACCCGCTTGTCAGGCATTTTAAATGGTACATGCAATTATATTTTGACCCGCATGGAAGAGGCTAAACTGAGCTTTGAGGATGCCCTTGATGAGGCGCAGGTCAAAGGTTTTGCCGAGGCCGACCCGACACTGGACATCAGTGGCGTCGATGCGGCACAAAAATTATCTCTCCTATCGGCTTTGGCCTTTGGTCTGGCGCCGGATTACACAAAAATGCCGGTTGCTGGCATTCAAGCGATTTCTCCGCAAGACATTTTCTTCGCGAGCCAATTTGACTGCGTCATCCGTCTCGTTGGTGTCAGCGAGCGCCATCAAGGCGCCGTGTATCAGCGCGTCACGCCGATGTTGGTGCGGCGCAATAATAATCTGGCGCAAGTTCGTCAGGAGCTTAATGCGGTAATGGTGCGGGCCACGCCTTTGGGTGATTTATTCTTACAAGGCCCCGGGGCAGGCGGCGGCGCTACAGCTTCAGCTGTTTTGGCCGATATTGCCGATTTGGCGCTTGGCTTCGGTCGTCCGTTATTTTCGGCGCCGGTATCGCAAATGCACACACCATCGTCGCAAAAAGCCCCCGAATGGGAGTATTATTTGCGTGCCGGTCTCGCCGACAAGCCTGGCAGCATGGCTAAGGCGACACAGATATTGGCGGAAAACGGGGTTTCTATTGAAGAAGTGATCCAGCGTTCAAGCAGTAATAGCGGTGGCTTCTTACCCGTGGTATTTATAACCCACGAAGTAGACGAATCGTCGCTCAACAATGCGCTTGCCGCTCTTCAGCAGCAGGATGTTTGTCAGGGTGTATTATGTTTACCGATTTTTGCTGATTGATGAGGAGAGTAAACCATGGCCGAGAAAAAAATTAACCGCGTTCTGACACTTGAGTTAGCCCGTGTCACAGAGCGCGCCGCGGTTGCTGCAGCAAAATTGATTGGCCGAGGCGACGAAAAAGCCGCCGACCAAGCCGCCGTTGACGCCATGCGGCGCGAGCTTAACGCTTTGGACATTGATGGTGAAGTGGTTATCGGTGAAGGCGAACGCGATGAAGCACCGATGCTTTATATCGGCGAAAAAGTCGGCAAGGGCGGTGGCCCGAAAGTTGATATCGCCCTCGACCCGCTAGAAGGCACGACACTGACGGCCAAAGGCATGGGCAATGCGCTGGCCGTTGTGGCCATGGCAGAAGCTGGCAGCCTGCTTAATGCGCCAGATGTATATATGGATAAAATCGCGCTTGGCGGCGGCTATCCGGCCAATTTAGTCGATCTTGACGCGGATCCAGGCGACAATGTGCGCGCCGTGGCTCAAGCCAAAGGCTGCGATATTGCTTTGGTGAATGTGTGTATTCTCGACCGCCCGCGTCATGCGGAGATGATTGCCAAAGTGCGTGAGGCGGGTGCCCGCGTAACCTTGATAAGCGATGGTGACATTGCGGGTGTTATTCATACAACGGACTCAAGCACGGGCATTGATATGTATATGGGCACCGGCGGTGCACCTGAGGGCGTGTTGGCCGCTTCGGCTTTACGCTGCACCGGCGGGCAAATGCAAGGTCGTTTGATTTTGAACGATGATGGGCAACGTGCACGGGCGCAAAAAATGGGCATTTCAGACTTCACCAAGAAATACAGTGTTGAAGAAATGGCCAAAGGCGATGTGGTTTTGTCGGCCACCGGCGTCACCTCTGGCTCAATGTTGACCGGTATTGTTCATCACAACCATGAAATCTGGACTGACACGCTGTTGATGCGCTCATCAACCGGCACCATTCGTTGGATTAAAGCGCGCCATACCAATCCGTCAAAATTTCATATAGATGGCTAATCAGTCGGTCGATGCTGCATTTGGGGTTTCCCGATCGGCATCTGGCCAGCTATGGCGCTTGCGTGATGTAAACCCGCGCGAGATTTTACATTTAACTCAACGCCTTGGTGTGTCTGAGCTTCTGGCCCGTTTATTGGCTGCGCGGCAAATTTCAGCTGACGCAGCGCCGCAATTTCTCGAACCCCGTTTGCGTGACCTGTTACCCGATCCGTCGAGCCTTGCCGATATGGATAAGGCCGCGACGCGGTTAGCTGAAGCCATTGAAAGCGGCGAAGCGGTCGCAGTTTTTGGCGACTATGATGTAGATGGCGCCACCTCATCGGCCGTTCTGGCGCGCTATTGGAAAATGCTCGGGCAAGATTTGCGGGTGCATATTCCCGACCGTCAGAAAGAGGGGTATGGCCCCAATACGGCGGCTTTCCAACAATTGCAAAGCGACGGCTATCAGCTGATCATTACCGTTGATTGTGGCACTATGGCGCATAATGTGTTGCAACAGGCGCAAGCCGACGGTCTGCAAGTGATTGTTGCCGATCACCATCAAACCGGCGGTGGCCTGCCGCCATGCTATGCTTTGATTAACCCCCGCCGTCCGGATGATACCAGCCAGTTGGGCCATTTGGCGGCGGTCGGCGTTACTTTTATGCTGGTGGTGGCCGTTAATCGTGCCCTGCGTCAGCGCGGATATTTTGATACACGCGAAGAGCCACAGTTAACGCAATTGCTTGACTTGGTTTCGCTCGGCACGGTTTGTGACGTGGTGCCGCTTGAAGGGGTAAACCGGGCTTTTGTTCGGCAAGGCAGTGTGGTTATCGGGCAGGGTGGTAATATTGGCATGGCCGCACTCGCACGCAGTGCTGGTTCAACACCGCCATTTGGCACTTATGAGCTTGGGTTTCAAATGGGCCCAAGGGTCAACGCGGGCGGGCGCGTCGGCCAAGCTGATTTGGGTGTGCGTCTGCTGTCTTGTGAGGACCCTGAAGAAGCCGCCGGATTGGCCGCGCGCCTCAATGATTTCAACGCTGAGCGGCGCACGATTGAGGCGCAGGTTCTGTCTGAGGCAACAGCTCTGGCAGAAGAGAAAATTGCTCAACACAATGCGCCGCCACCATTTTTATTATTGGCGCGCAAAGGCTGGCATCCCGGTGTTATCGGCATTGTTGCCGGCCGCTTAAAGGATAAGTATCACCGCCCGAGTTTTATTATCGCCTTAGATGACGATGGTATGGGCAGAGGTTCGGCCCGTTCTGTCAGCGCCGTTGATATTGGCCGTTTGGTGGCTATGGCGGTGGATGCCAAACTCATTGAAGCAGGGGGCGGTCATGCCATGGCGGCGGGGGTGACGGTGCGCGAAGATCAGATACCGGCTTTCGAGGCCTTTTTGACCGAGCAATTGGGTGTCATGGCGCTGGATGAAACCCGCGAGTTAAAAATTGAAGCCAGTTTGACGGCCATTGCCGCTACACGGGCCTTGTTAGAAGATGTGCAACAGGTGGGGCCATTTGGCGCTGGGAATCCGGAGCCGCGCTTTGTCGTGGTGAACGCTCGAATCGTCAAACCATCGATGGTTGGCGATGGCCACGTGCGATGTATTTTGGCGGGAGAGGGCGGCGGTCGTTTGAAAGCCATGGCCTTTGCCTCGGTTCCAGAGGAGGTGCGCCAGCTCATATTAACGACTCGCGAACCGCTTCACATAGCCGGATTTCTGCGGGCCGATGACTGGAATGGGCGCCGCGATGTGCAATTTATGGTGCATGATGCCGCAGTTGCGAGAAGTGCTTGAAATCATATGCGATTGAGGATATATCCTTCACACAACCCATGAAGCGCCCTTCGTCTATCGGTTAGGACGCCAGGTTTTCAACCTGGAAAGAGGGGTTCGATTCCCCTAGGGCGTACCATGGTTTGTCTTTCCCCTTATTGTGTCTGATATACTGTGTCGTCGCCGGCCCAATATTTTTCAATGAACTGGTCACGGCCCGAGCGATAGCGATAGTACTTATATTTCAGCGGCTTCTTTTTATAATAATCCTGATGATAGCCCTCGGCCGGATAAAAGGCTGTGGCATCGGCGATTTGCGTGGCAATGGGTTTGTCAAATTTCTTAGCCGCAGTCAGCGCTTTTACCGCCCCTTCCGCCAATCGCCGTTGCTCGGCATCGGCAACATAGATTGCTGAGCCATAATGGCGGCCGCGGTCAACAAAACTGCCGCCGGCGTCAGATGGGTCATGCATGCGCCAGAAAGCGCTCAGAAGCGTTTGATAGGACACTTGGTCAGGGTCATAGACAACTTTCACGGTTTCGCGATGGCGGGTGCTGCCATAGGCCACCGCTTCATAGGTTGGGTTTTTCTTTGTGCCGCCCATGAAGCCGGAAACAACCATGGCGACGCCGGGAATTTTTTCAAAATCGGCCTCGGTGCACCAAAAGCAGCCGCCAGCAAAATAGGCGGTGGCAACATTGGCAGCTTGAGCGCACAGAGGCGTAGCGATGATAAATAAGCAAACAACCAAACGCTTTAGGTGGGGTTTAATCAGTTGGGGCATTTTGACCTCCTTTGGTTAGCTTAAAAGTCTAGGCAGCGATTATGTTATCATTAAGGCGCTTTGAAGGTTGGCACCCAAAGACGCGCCATTTCTTTGCCCGACAACCAATCATCGCGCGACATGCTGGCCTGCAAATAGTCAATAACCGGCGCAATAGTTGAGGGCGCCCCCAATGTCAGGCGCTGCGGATTGGTAAGATAAAGATGAGCCCATTTCGCCGCCTCAACTTGCGTCGCATTTGCAACAGCCTTGATTGTATACAACTCAACGAGTGTTGCTTGCGCTTTATAACTTCCCGTGTCGGCGGCGATTTGCAGGAATTTCAGCGCCTCATTGAACGTGTCGGGCTCGCTTGGGGCGATTGCCTGACCTCGGATCGCATGCCCCGCCAGATCGTCAACGCCGGCTTCCACCAACAAACATTCAGCTAACGCCACTTGCGCATCCTCATAGCCGCGGCCACGTCTGGCGATTGGCCGCAAAAGTTCAACCGCTGTTTGACAGTCGCCCATTTCTTTATGGGCAAAACCATCCCAATACGGATCTTTTGATAGGCGTTTTTCAAGCGCGCGCTCGCGCACCACTTCGGCAGGTGTCTTTTGCTCAATCTGCGCTTGCGCCAGCGTTATGGCTCCGACACTGAGCGCCAGACCCATCAACAGAGGCGAGAGGCGTGTTACCATTTGCCGATATTTTCCATTGAGGCCCAAGGTTCACAGGGAGCTAGTGCCTCACCGGCTTGCAGCAGTTCAACCGACACATTGTCAGGCGAGCGAACAAAGGCCATACGGCCATCGCGTGGTGGGCGGTTGATGACCACGCCGGCGGCGGCCAGTTTTTCGCATGTCTCATAGATATTATCGACTTGATAGGCCAAATGACCAAAATTGCGGCCCTCATCAAGTGGTTCGGGATCCCAATTATGGGTCAATTCAATTTGCGCTTCCGGCTGCCCGGGGGGCGCCAGAAAAACTAAAGAAAACCGGCCATCCTCAATATCATAGCGTCCCAACTGTTCGAGACCTAAATGGTCGCAATAAAAGGCCAGTGAGGCGTCAAGGTCGCTGACGCGCACCATTGTGTGAAGGTATTTCATCGATGAAGGCTCCTATAAGGCAAACAATGGGCTAAGAAATTTCTTTCAATCATTTATCTGCACGTGATGATTAATTCTATAAAAACTGTTATCCTGTACCTTATGACACAATCAGTTGAATTCAAATCAGGAAACACATTCTGCCGCGGCGTGCTTTATGAGCCAGAGCGCGGCGCGGGCAATGGTGCCGGTATTGTCTTGGCGCATGGTTTTGCCGGAACGATAGACAGCGGTCTACTAGAATATGCAGAGGGCTTTGCCGAAGCCGGATTTCACGCACTGGCTTTTGACTATCGCGGCTTTGGCATCAGTGACGGCACGCCGCGCCAACATATTTCAGTGCCGCAACAGCGAGACGACTGGCGCGCGGCGATTGCGTTTTTGCGCGCTCATGAAGCGGTTGATGCAGATCGCATCGGCCTATGGGGCATTTCGTTTTCAGGCGGCCACGTGATTTATTTGGCTCACGAAGATCCGGCTATTCGCGGTTTAGTGGCTCAAGTGCCCGCCGTCGACGCGCATCTGAATACAATGTTGGGGAACTACAAGCGTGGGGCCGCGGCCAGCGAAGCCTTAATCAAAGTGGTGAAAAAAGACCTGAAGGATAGTTTTCTAGGCGGTAAGTACAATATGTTGGCAGTGGCGCCGGAGGGTGATACGGGGCCGGCCATTTTGGGCGCCTCTGAAGCCCAGATTTATCCCAAAATAGCCGGTGAAACATGGCAAAATAGTGTGACGGCACGCAGTCTGTTGACCGGCAAGTTTGAGCTAAATAATGCCACTGAACTGTCTGATATGTTGACGACGCCCATGCTTTTGCAAATGGCCGTCGAAGATGAGACTGTCTCAAATGAGGCGATTAAAACTTTTGCGCGGCGATGCGGCAGTTTGGCAACATTGAAGGAATATGATGGCGGCCATTTTTCTCTTTTGGAAATGCCTGGTCGTCAACCCGCCCTCGACGATGCGGTCGGGTTTTATCAAAGCCAGTTGATTTTATGAGCCTTGTTCTCCGCCAATGGATGGAAGAAAGTAATAATGCGGTGGTATTTACCGGCGCTGGTATGAGCACGGATAGTGGCATACCAGACTTTCGCAGCCCCGGCGGCGTGTGGACGCGCATGGCGCCGATAATGTTTGAGGATTTCCTCGCCAGCGAGGACAATCGCATTGAAGCGTGGCGTCGAAAATTTGCCATGGATGATGAAATTGGCGCCGTCAGTCCAAACGCTGGACACATGGCCATCGCCAAACTGGTCGAGCTTGGCAAAGTTAGCGCCGTTATCACGCAAAACATTGATAATCTTCATCAAAATTCTGGTGTCGCGGCTGAAAAAATCATCGAACTGCATGGCAATTCAACCTATGCCAAATGCCTTAATTGTGATTTGCGCCACGAACTGGCCGATGTTCGCGCCGCTTTTTTTGGCAGTCAGCAATCGCAAGCCCCGGGGTGTCAGAATTGTGGCGGCATTGTCAAAACCGCCACCATCTCATTCGGGCAAGCGATGCCGGAAAGACAAATGCGCGAGGCTGAGGCAGCCACCATGTCGTGCGATTTATTCTTGGCGATTGGCTCATCTCTGCAAGTATTTCCAGCGGCAGGGTTTCCGATCATGGCGCGCCATAATGGGGCGCGTTTGGTGATCATCAATCGCGAGCCCACCGATTTGGACGAGGGGGCTTCGCTGGTTATTAACGAAGAAATAACCCCTGTGCTGCAAAATATTATTGGTCTCAATAGTTAGATTTTGAGGGTCATTCAGCTTAGACACTTTTAAGCGGGCGCCGCTTGTGTTAAAAGCAAAGTCAGTTCTGCGTAAGAAAAACAATAATAACGTAGAGGTTATATTATGTCTTCAGTAACGCCCACTACTCAGGTAGCGGCAGAAGCAACACTTGTAGAAGGTACGGTGAAGTGGTTTGATCCATCTAAGGGCTATGGGTTTTTAGTCCCCGATAATGGTGGCGTTGATATTTTAATCCATCATTCCACCTTGCGACGTGGTGGTCACGATATCTTATATCCCGGTGCGCGCGTAAAGGATACTGTGGTTGAAAGAGAGCAGGGACTGCAAGCCGACAGTATTGTTGCCGTCGATAATTCTAATGCGCAAATGCCGCAAGCGACATCGCGCCCGACGGCTCTCTTGGCAAGCATTGAAAATGTCTCTGAGTTTCAAAAAGCCCATGTAAAGTGGTTCAACCGCATTCGGGGTTTTGGCTTTGTCAATATTGAGGGTGGCAGTGACGATATTTTCGTTCACATGGAAATTTTGCGCCATTCCGGTATTGAGGTTTTGGTTCCAGGCCAATATGTCATGGTGCGTTTTGGAACCGGGCCAAAAGGCTTGATGGCAACCGATGTGCAGCGAATTGACAGTGCCGATCGCTTGTCTGAGATGGAAAAACCAGCCGACGACGCATCAGCTAGCTGACGCTGAGCTAACTCTTCTTCTATTGCGACCGTGGCGCGCATATGGCAATTTCTGTGCCTAGCCGCGAAGAGGGAGACGCCTGTGTCAGATACATCTACCAATATTGATGCCAATAGTGAGTCCGACGAGGCTCTCAATGCGCCGGCACCATTTAAGAAAAGCGTCCGGCGCGGGCCGTTTACCACTCATAACGGGCCGTGGTTTCACTATGCCAAGGACGGGATTTTCCGTCAGGGCGTGCGTCTTCTGCCGCGCCATTGCAACAGTCGTGGCATTGTTCACGGCGGCTTTCTCTGCAGTTTTGCCGATGGTTTAGCGGCTACTGCGGTGTTTCGAAGTTTAGGTAGAAGCTCGGTAACAATGAAGCTGAACACTGAGTTTTTGCGCAGCGCGCAATCGGGCGACTGGTTACAGGGCACGGCGGAAGTGGTGCGCGACACAAGAAATATGGCTTTTGTCGAGGCGCGCGCTTGGGTTGGTGAAGGCACGGAAGTATTAGATGATGCCTTAGTATTTGCTGCCAGTGCGGTTTTTCGTTTGTACTAATTTCGCGCGGTCACACTATTTATGGTTTATCGACGAATTGGCAAAACTTCGCCTTGAAACCGTCGGCATTTTGATTTAAGCAAGTGCTCAGTCGGGGCTTGGCGCAGTCTGGTAGCGCACCTGGTTTGGGACCAGGGGGTCGCAGGTTCGAATCCTGCAGCCCCGACCATTTTCTCTCTAAAATCCATAACATTTTTTTGACTGACAGACATTGGTTTAGCCGCTAGCTTTAATTGGCGAATGGGAGAAGTCAGATGAAAGCGCAAGATCAACGGGCGATAATCAAGCAAGTTAAGAACCACCCTGAGTTAGTGGAGGCGTTCCATATGCCATGGCTGGCATGGCCGACGGTTCTGGTGCTAGTCCTCAGTTTTGCCGGATTTGCTACGTCGACCTATGCGCTGCTCACTGATTTGCTGCCGCCGCTGGTCACTATTGTGCTCAGCGGATTTTTCATTTTTTGGAGCTTTACGCCCTTGCATGAGGCGGTGCATCGCAATCTGTCGCGCGTCAATTGGCTGAACGACCTGATCGGTACAGTAAGCGCACAATTGCTTTTACCGGGCTTTACATCGTCTCTATATCGCTTTTTGCACGTAACCCATCATGCACGCACCGGACAAGATGACGATCCGGATTTGAAGTTCACTAAGGGCAGCCTATTCAGCTGCTTATTGAACGCCGCTTTCCTCGACATTTTGTGGGTGCGGTATTACATTTCGGTTTGGGCAGAGAGACCGCTCGGCGAGCGCGCCCGATTTAGCTTAGGGCTGGTTTTATACCTCACTCTATTTGCCATAGGGTTTTCATCGGCTTATGTGGTGGAGTTTACTTTGGCCTTTATCCTCCCGATGTTTGTCGGGCGTATTCTGACGGTTTATTTGTTTGCCACCATTCAGCATCGCCCGGGCCATGAACAGCGAGTCGATCCTGTGGGAGCGACATCAATACAAGATGTGCATTCGCACTGGTGGCGGCATCTTTTCATGCTCGGCCAGTCACAACACCTAGTCCATCACCTTTATCCCGGCGTGCCATGGTATAAGTATGATCCAATTTGGAAAAAGGTGAAGGAATTTGTCCCATCGGAGCAAATCCGTCAAAGCGGGTATTTTTCGCGCAATCAAGAGCCGTTCGGTACGGCGTCGCGGGACTGATTAGCTAATTTCTTGCGTATCTAGAATTGGCGCCGCATCAATGTCTTCAGCGTCGAGCATGGATACAATTCGCTCTAATGCACTGATGATTTGTGCCTGTTCCCATTGCTGCAATTGTCCAAATTTTTCCGAAAACTGTTCGTGAAGCATGCGCGGTGCTTGTTCAATCATCGTCTGACCCGTTGGTGTCAGCGAGAAATACCAACGGCGCTTGTCAATCGTGTCAGCCTGACGCTGAACAAGATTGCGCGCTTTTAGGCTTTCGCCGCACATCGCTTTCCGGCTATCGTTGAATTTAACGCTCTATGTGGATCCTGCCATCTGGCATGGCGCGGATAATTTAGGGAGAAGCGTATGTCCGAGAAAGTCACCTTTATCAGCGGCACCACCATGCCAAATCAATTCATGTTGGCACCATTGACCAATATGCAAAGCCATGACGACGGCACGCTGACCGATGATGAGTATCATTGGTTGACCATGCGCGCTAAGGGCGGCTTTGGCTTAACCATGACCTGTGCGGCGTTTGCTGAAAAATCTGGCAAGGGATTTGAAGGCCAGCTGGGCGCGGTCGGCGATGCGCATTTTGATGGCCTGCAACGCATGGCTACGGGCATTAAACAGTATGATAGTCTTGCCTACACGCAAATCGTTCACGGTGGCATGCGGACATTTGAAAAATTCACCGGCCAGCAGCCGGTATGTCCGTCAGGCGATTCGGAGACCGGTGCCCGCGCCATGACCATGGATGAGATTAAGGCGACCGAGGAAGCCTTTGTGAATGCTGCCGTTCTGTCACAAAAGGCTGGGTTTGATGGCATGGAAATTCACGGCGCGCACGGCTACCTGCTGTGCCAATTCATATCGGCAGAGATTAATAAACGTGAAGATGACTACGGCGGTTCGCTGGAAAACAGAACCCGCATTATAGACAATATTATCGCAGGCATCAAACAGGCATGCGGCGATTCATTCAGTCTTGCATTGCGCTTGTCACCGGCCCGATTCGGCATGCAGATTGATGAAATTACAAATTATTTTGAGCGTTTATGCGCTGGCGGTCAGCTTGACTTTATCGACATGTCTTTATGGGATGTATTTCAGGAAGTCGAAGAGGGGGCTTTCGCGGGTCAGCGTTTGGTTGATGTCTTCGCCGCTTTGGACAGAAAGAACACCAAACTCACCGTAGCCGGTAAAATCATGACCGGTGCCGATATGAGGAACGTTCTAGAGGCGGGTGTCGATTTCGTGGCACTGGGGCGAGCGGGTATTCTGCATCACGACTGGCCACAACGTTATGCTGCGAATGCGGATTTTGCTACTGTCGAAACACCGGTGAGCCGCGACCATTTGTTGAGCGAAGGGCTCGGCCCGAAGTTCGTTAACTATATGTCAACATGGGCCGGTTTCGTCGAAGCCTAAGAAAATGATTTTACCCAAGGGGAGTAAGTAAATGAGCACGAAAAACAACCCGACGATTGTCGCCGGTGTCGGCATGGTTGCCTTTGGCAAGCCGGGCGCGTCAGAAAATTACGACGTGATGGGCGAGCAAGCTATTCGCGAGGCATTGAGCGACAGCGGCTTGAACTTCTCTAATATTGAGCAAGCCTATGCTGGCTATGTTTATGGCGACAGCACGTGCGGCCAAAAGGTGATTTATAGGGTCGGCATGACCGGTATTCCAGTTTTTAACGTCAATAATAATTGCTCGACCGGTTCGTCAGCGCTTTATATGGCGCGCCAAGCGGTCGAAAGCGGTCTTGTCGACTGTGCTTTGGCGGTTGGCTTTGAACAAATGCAACCTGGTGCACTGGGCAGCGTGTGGGATGACCGGCCAAGCCCGTTCGATGACTTCGACACCAGCTGCAATGCTATTTTTGAGAGCGAAGCGCCGCTGGCTTTGCGCTATTTCGGCGGCGCTGGCAAAAGTCATATGGATAAATATGGCACGGAGATTTCTGACTTTGCGAAAATTCGCGCGAAAGCCAGCCGGCATGCCATGAATAACCCGAAAGCTTTATTCCGCACTGAGTTGAGCGAGGGCGATGTTTTGCAGTCGCCGGAGATGATTCCTGGCGTCATGACCCGTTTAATGGCCTGTCCGCCAACCTGCGGCGCTGCGGCGGCGATTCTTGTGTCGGAAAATTTTGCCAAGAAACACGGCCTGCGGTCAGATGTTAAAATCATCGCTCAAAGCATGAAGACAGATTTTCCGTCGACCTTTGAGGCGCGCGATATGATGCAATTGGTTGGCTATGATATGACCGTCGCGGCGGCTCAAGAGGTCTATGAGAAAGCTGGCATTGACCCGCAAGATATTGATGTCGTCGAATTGCATGATTGTTTTGCCCATAATGAGCTGATCACCTATGAAGGCCTCGGCCTATGCCCAGAAGGCGGGGCCCAGAAATTTATTGCTGATGGCGACAATACTTATGGTGGCCGTGTGGTGACCAATCCATCAGGTGGATTGCTCTCAAAGGGTCATCCGCTGGGGGCTACAGGCTTGGCGCAGTGTTATGAGCTGACCCATCAATTACGCGGCACGGCAGAGGCGCGTCAAGTTGAGGGGGCGCGAATGGCTTTGCAGCATAATTTGGGCTTAGGCGGCGCCTGCGTGGTGACGCTTTATGAAGGCGGTTAATCGGGCGGCGGAATTTCATCGCTGACAAGCGACTTGTCTGGTGTTAGATGCCATGGCAGAACACGGCCAATTTTAAAACGAAAGAAATCTTATGACTCTCAAACTTCACCATCTCAATGCATCGCGCTCGCAGCGTCTTGTCTGGCTCCTTGAAGAAATGCAACTGCCGCATGAAATCATTCATTACACGCGCAGCACCGAAACTAATCTGGCACCCGACACGCTGCTAAAAATTCACCCATTGGGTAAGTCACCGCTGTTGGAAGATGATGCATTGGTGATCGCTGAGACAGGCGCCATTGCGGAATATCTTCTGGCAAAATATGACACTGAGCATAAGTTTCACCCGACCAGTTCGAACCCTGATTATGCGAAATATATTGAATGGGTGCATGCCGCCGAAGGGGCGCCTTTTCTGCCGTTTCTTTTGGTGGTTTATATGCGTGTTGCTAATGCTGAAGGGTCGCCCTTGGAAGCGCGTTTGATAGAAGAGCAGATGAAAGTCATTGGCTTTATCGAAAATCATTTACGCGACAATGCTTACTTTGGCGGCGCTAACTTCTCGGCGGCTGATTGTTTGATGGGGTTCAATATTCAAAATATGTCTATGCATCCAGCGTTTGACAAGTCTGGCGCGACGGCGGCATGGCTTGAAAAGGTCAAACAGCGATCAGCTTATCAACGTATGCTGGCCGTCGGCATTTAACATAGTCATACTCAACTGAGCCATCGCGCAGGTGCGGCAAATCGCCAAAAATGGCGTTTTTCTTGGCTTCTTTCTTGATAGCTACGGCGAATATGGCCTATACATCTCCCTGACTTAAGATTCCTCTTTCTTCCGGAGCCTTCCCATGTTGCGCGTTATCACACTTATTTCTCTAATGTTTTCGCCTGCTGCCATGGCTGCCCCCGGTGAGTTTCGCCCAGACAAAATCGTCTATTGTTCTGACGGAGAATTTGATTGGGATAGCGGACAGTCGCTCTATGATTTCGTTATTCTAAAAAAGGATAATGGCGATTTTTTGATTAGCTATCTTAGTATTCCGCACCCGAGTTATGAGCAACGTAACTATGATCATCCGTGGATTAAGATTAAAGGGAAATTTAGCGTTGAGCGCTTGAATGAAGAAAGCCGCAAAGGGTATCGCCTGTTACTGGACATTGAAGGTCAAGAGCCGCGCAGAGGTGATTTGGTTATCGCCGCTGACGATAGCTATAGCTATACAATTACGCCGCCGATGCCGTTCAGCACAACGAAATCCGGCCTTTGTTGGGACTCGCTTGAACCAGACCCAACTGACCGACTTGTTGAGCCCCGGCGCTAAGAGTTAAGCCTTGCGTGTTATCCTGTGCTCAGGTTATTTAAGGCTATGAGCAAGCCTATTCGCGTCAAAATCATCTCAAAAAACGGCATTCACAGCTTTCAGCTCACTGAACTGCCGCAGCAGTTTCCCAATGTAGAGTTTATTGTTGATCGCCAATGCGATGATTATGATTGGTTGGTAGTCTATGATGACGTGCCGTCAAACGGCGATGAGCGGTTGTCACTGGGGGTGGAGAACTTAGCCTGCCGGCGCGAAAACACTGTGCTGATTACCTATGAGCCATCATCGGTCAAATTTTATGGGCAAGATTACACAGATCAATACGGCATGGTGTTGACCAGTCATGCGCCCGATAGTTTGGCGCATCGTAATCGTCATGACATGCCGCCGGTGGGGGTTTGGTATTATGGCGGAATAGACCAAATACGCGCCCATCCAACGGCGCCGAAAAAAACTAGGGATATTTCCATTTTTGCTTCGGCCAAACAAGAGAAACACACGCTACATAAGCGTCGTTTTGATTTTATTACCGCGATTCAAGAGGGGCTATCCGAGCAGTTGGATGTGTATGGCCGCGGCCACCAATTCGTGGAGCACAAGGCCGAGGCGCTTGACGATTATCGCTATCACATTGCGGTGGAAAACCACATTGGCCCGCATCACTGGACGGAGAAATTATCGGATAGTTTTCTGGGTTATTGTCTGCCGTTTTACGTCGGTTGTTCGAATGCGGCGGAATATTTTCCGGAAGAAAGTTTCATTGAGATAGATATTCGCGACAGCCAAGAGGCTCTGGCGACCATTAAGGCGGCGATTGCCAATAATGAATATGAAAAGAGACTGCCGGCGATTATTGAAGCGCGACGTCGGGTTATTGAAGATTATAACCTTGGCAATATGCTGGCTCGCCACATTGTGGCGTCCCCGCAAGCGCGAGACGATGGTGCCGCCACCCAAATCATTTCGCGGCACGCCATGATGCGCACAGGTTTGATGGTGTTCCTACGTTACGCTATCGGCAAAGGTTTGGCACGGCGCAAGAACCGGCTTTATTGGGAAAACTATCTGACGAAAGACTAGTCGCCCCAGCGATTATGGGCCCAAAACCAATCGGCTGGGCGCTCTTGAATCCAATCCTCAAAAACATCATAGACCCGCCGCATGGTGGTATCGATGTCGGCCTGCATATTGTCGGTTTGGGGAGTGTAAAAGGCGGGGTAGAAAATTTGTTTGAAATGGGTTTTGTCGGGGCCGTCGTCGCGGCGAACAATGCGCGTCATCACAATCGGTGCTTCAAAGCGGCGCGCCAGTTTCACAAAAGCCGACGGGGCTCGCGTGTCGCGGCCAAGAAAATTAATCGGGTCACCGGTGTTAAGGCGCTGATCGACCAGACCGGCAATGGGTGTGCCAGCCTTCATGAGCTCAATCATTTTGCGCGCACCTGCTGAGTTCTTTTGAATTTGAACAGGCATGAAAGCGCTGCGCTGTTTGACAATCCAGTCTTCCATATAAGGGTTGTTGGCGGCCCGATAAAGTGCGCCCGTCGGCCCAAGAATTTTACCCAGCCCAATCATCACCATTTCCCAGTTGGCAAAATGCCCTGACAAAATAATGATTGGCTTACCGGTTTTCTGCGCGGCTTGGATGTGTTCCAGGCCTTCGAATAAAAGTCGGCTATCGCTTTCGACGTCAATCTGTCTCAAATGTGGAAATTCGCCCATCAGCCGCCCCAAATTGGACCATAGCTCTTTGTTGACTTGGCGCTGTTGCTCTGCGGTTAAATGCGGCAAGGCACGGGCAATATTGCGAGCCGCCAATTTGCCTTCTGGTGCAATGCGTCCAATGGCACGGCCCAATAGGCTGCCCAAATATGACCCAGCCCGCAGGCCAACCAGTTTGTAACTGTTGAGGAAAAATTTCGAAACAGTTGCTTGAATAAAATATTTTACTTGCATAATTGCCTACCTAATTACCTAGGAACTAGCACTTTACCTAGCATCATAAAAGCGTTTACTGTTATCGCCTAGGGGAGAACAGTTATGAAAAAGCATTATGTATTGTCAGTTTTTTTAGCCGCCAGCCTGAGCTTGGCGAGTGCGCAGGCCGATGATTGGTTCGTTTCAGAATTTGGCAAAGATGACACTTTGGGCGCACTTAATCACTTATCTGCCGAGAAGGCGCAGCAGGCGGCGAAACTTGTCACCAAAGGCAAAGTTTATCAGCTCGGCATGGTAACGGGCAGCGATACTCCGGCCTATGGGCCAAGGCGCTATCAAATGATTGTTCACCAATTAGCCGATGGCTCAGGCGAGTCGATTGGCTCCAACAGAGTTGTCAGCAATGATGATACGGTTTTGACGTCTATTGGTATTGGCTCTCAGCTTGACGGTCTGGGCCATATTGGTCGTGACCATGCTTACTATAACAACCGGAAAGCCGCAGATGTGGTGGCGCCGGATGGGCTGAAAATTTTCGGCACTGAAGCTTTGCCGGGTATTGTGACGCGTGGCGTGGTGTTGGATATGACCAAGCATTTTGGTAAAAACCCAGTGCCGGTTGGCACTGCATATACGCAAGAAGATATTGAAAAAGCGGCGATAGTGCAGGGCGTTCGTATTACTAAGGGCGATGTGGTTCTTTTGCATTCGGGCTATATGAAAGCCAATGAGGGAAAAACAGAATTATCACCGGCTGAGCCGGGACTGGGCGTCAGCGGGGCGCATTATTTGGCCAAACGCGGTGTCGTCGCTGTCGGGGCTGATAGTTGGGCACTAGAAGTTCTGCCAAGCGAAGACGCCAGTCAGGCGTTTCCTGTGCACCAAATATTATTGACCAAATATGGCGTTTATATTCTGGAGAATATGGTAACTGAGGAGTTAATCGCTGATGGCGTTAAAGAGTTTATGTTCACCCTCGGCGTGCCTAAGTTGAAAGGCTCCGTGCAGGCCATCATTAATCCGCTGGCCATTCGTTAGGGCAGTTTATTGAAGGCTTGAAATCAGTCTTAAATTTAGCGATATAGGGACATAAATTATTTCCCTAAGGAATCAATATGAGTGCGCGCATCTATCAACCGTCAAAAACTGCCATGTCGTCTGGCGTGGCCAAGACCAAAGAATGGGTGCTTGAGTTTGCGGCTAGCAAACCGCGTCGCAAAGATCCGCTGACGGGTTGGAATAGTGCCGATGAGACGAACACCCAAGTGCGGTTAAAATTTGACACGCTTGAGGCAGCCCAAGCCTATGCCGCTAGCAAAGGGATTGCAGCGCGCGTTGACCAACCACGCGCTCGGAAAAGAGCGATTAAATCCTATAGTGATAATTTTAAATTCGACCGCGTCAGCCCTTGGTCGCATTAGCGAGCGGTGGCGCGTCAAGCAGCGATCGCTTAGATCGCCTAAATTGAAGCAGAAACTCTCTATTTGGTTACCTGAGCCAAAAAAATGCGCGACCCGAAAGTCGCGCATTCGTATTTTGCAAAGGCTTAGGCTTGTTTGGGTTTCATGCTCACAAAAAGTGGCAGGATGCAAAATGCAAGGCCGACAAGACCGATAACCAGCATCACTGGATTTCCAGTGAGGGAAAGTTCCGGCACTGTGTCACCGACACCCATTCTTGCAATGAAAGCCTCGGCCGTTGTTGAGGTTGTCCCATTTGCCGCCAGCTGCTTCAAAGCAAAGGCGTGATTTTGGAAGGTCAGAGCCATCTGAGATCCAACTAGAATAAAGTTGGCACTTACGGCAATACCGAGAATAACAGCCAAACCTTTGTATAGAATATTATCGGTTTCGCGTTCGACAACAACTGAGGTTGCGCGCAGGCCGAGCCATAGCAAAAACGCCGCGCTGATTACGTAGAGCCCCATAGCTTGCCCAAGGTTGGCATAAAACATATTTACTTCTACAAAATCCATTTCTTCCTCCATTAACTTACTTCACTTAATAAGCGGAGCACTTTTCCATGACAAATGTAAGACAAGTCATTTCATTGTGGTCACTTATCCAAAACAAAAAAAGGGCGCTTTCGCGCCCTTTTCTATAATCTGCACCATTTTTCATGTGCTTTTCGATTTGAGCGTTTACTTGTTGGCGCCCCAGGTCGGGCGCAAAATCATATAGGCGATTGCCAACAACATCAGAATAAACACAGGGTCGCTTGGGACCACTGAGAATACTGGTGGTGTTGCTGTGGCACCTGAATCGGCAATAAATCCTGTTGCCAAGGCCGAGACGTCTCCGCCAGAGGCTTTCAGCTCAGCCAGACGATGACCGGTGCTAACCATGTTAAAGTTCCAGAAAGCATAGGTCATGTTGAAGAAAAACAACGTGCCGAGGCCAAAAATAGTGGATGAGATTTTAGCGAGAATATTGTCGCTGTAATTTTGTCCAACATTCGATGCAATTCGGAACGCCACCCAGATACTGAATGCCATCGCGACTTGATACATGCCTGTACCTTGGACACTTTGGGCTTGAAGCATAAAAATTTCCATTTCAGTCATAATCTTCTCCTCTAAAGTTGTTAACTTTAAATCTCTAAAGTTATTAACTTTAAAAACCGAACATAGTTCATTGGCAAATGCCAGTTAAAATTCGATGAATGATTATCTGTCAGATAAAGCGCGCCCAGTAGCTCAACGAATAAGTGCGATATGTAACCGAAAAATGCGGGAGATTATTTCTGAAGAGAAGCTCACCTATAATAATAGCTTCATCAGGTCGCCGAACTCTGGATTGGAGAAGGCTTTTAAATTGATGCAATACCCTGAATTAGGACTGAAAGTGCCGATTTTTATTGCGTCTGGCGCGATGGATAAAGATACCCCTCTTAGAATGCAGCAAGCATTGGTGTCAAAACTCTGTGATGCAGGTTCTACAGTTCATTCGGTCGTTTATAAAGATAAAGCGCATTTGAATACATTGAGCCATTCTATAAATGACGCGATGGAATTTGTGCAGGCGGCGCGCTTGGGAAAATTGACCGATGGAAACTGTTTAAGTGCGAGGGCACTTCAATGACTCGCATCCTGAATAGGCTTTACAGCTTTTAATTTGCTTGGTTTTCTTCACGAGCTATTGCCTAACTGCAAAAAACAATTCTTATCGGTGACACGAAGACAAAAGCCTTTTATGTTGTCGTTCCGGAAGCGGACAAAGTAGATCGCTTGGTTACCTGGGCCCCATTTAACATGGGAACTTTGGACAACGGCAAACGGCCCCGTAGCTCAACTGGATAGAGCGCGAGACTTCTAATCTTGAGGTTGCAGGTTCAAGTCCTGCCGGGGTCGCCATTTTCTAGAGGTTTTTCGCTTAATTGCTCAGTTGCCACGCGCCCAGCATTAAAATGAAATTGACCAACAGCCATATGCCGAAAAGTGTGGCGGTGCTGACTTGTGCGAACAAGCTGTGGAGCCAGACAAGTATTTGCTGGTCAGGACAGGTGTCAATGCTGGCGTGATATTCCAAGCCTCCCTTGATCACCGAAAGGTTAAAAACAATCAGTAGAAAGCTGACCACATGAGTGGGTTGGTTTGGTTTACGGATTCTAATCAACCTGCTGCCGACGGTTTCAAGGCAATTTGTTAACTCAAATGTTTTCACAGTGGTCGAACATGAGCGGCAATATCGCCTGAGGCGCAGACTGCGAGGAACTCTTCGCCAAGTGCGTAGCTGCGGGCCACGACGTTTTGCCATTTTGCAAACCGCAGCGGTTCGTTTTTCACATACTTCACAAAATCCTGCCGCGACGGAATTTTTCCGTCCGGCAGGCGCGCGACATAATCGCGGTTGGGAGCAATCATCACCACCTTATCTAGCTGGTCGGCGGAAGCACGACGCCACGGATAGAATTTGTCAAACCAACGGTTTTTGAAGTGATCGTAAAAATGCGGATAGAGAATGAGGCCATCGTGTTGCGGCCAGAAATTGGCCGGAATAGGGTGGTAATCCAGCATGCCGCCATCATGGTAAATATGTGAAGCGTCGGCGAGGATATCGACAGGCGGCATGTAAACCGGAATAGAGCCAGAAGCTTTGAGTGCGGCGGCAAAATTGCTGTTATCCAATTTTGTATGCCGGACAGGAAAACCGTCTCTTGCCTCAAAGTTCAGTTGGCTTCGCGGATCTGAGAAGACGACGCGCTCGGCCAGCCCACGTAGATGCTTAGCGCTGATCAGCGACCCCATGCCGGCTTGCACCAAAGCTAAGGCTTGCCACTTTCGATCGCGATGGTTGAGCAAGCCATGGCAGCGCACGGCACCAATATGTAAATGATAGGCTGGATTTGTCAGGATTTCTTCAACCCCACGCAAGGTCTGCTTGTCGCCTGCACCGGTGATGGCGTTCAGAATTTTGTCGGTCTCCGAGTCGATTTTGTCAAATCCAGCATCGCCGTCATAGCTTTGATGAATATATAAATCGGCCATTTGCTCTAAAGATTGCGCTGGGTCTTGGCGCGCAGCGGCTGCTAGTTTGAAGGCGCCAACCGAAGTGCCGAATAGGTCAACGGCTTGCGGCTTTTGCCGTTGTTTCATAAAGCTGCCAAAAACGGCACTATCGAGCCCGGTGATGGCTAACCATTTAGCCGCACCGGAAGCGCCGAAAATCGCCGCTATATCATCGGCGGAAAGACCGTTCTTCTGGATATGTGCGTAGGCGCTAGGGCCTGCTGCAATGGTTAAATTGGTCAACATATTTGCCGGCTCCCATGGTTAATGTTGAGCAAGTCTCATGGCGCGATTAAAATCGGCGAACAAAGCGGCGGAAATAATATTCTCACCAGTTTGCATTTCCGGATGCCACTGCACGCCAAGGCAATAGCGCTGTTTTGTGTGGCGAACCGCCTCAATCGTGCCATCCTCTGCCGTTGCTTCAATGCACAGATCGTCGCCCAACCGGTCAATGGCTTGGCGATGAAGCGAATTAATCATGGCATTGTCCGTGTTCAAAAGGTTTTGAAAATAGCCATTTTCAGCAAAGCTGACACGATGACGCGCGGCATAAATCGTGGCGGCAGCCGTGTCGTCGTCAGCCGCGTCGGGCAGGGCTGGCGTGCGGTGGTCAAGACGACCATCCATGTCGTGCAGTTCAGCATGCAAATTGCCGCCGCACACGACATTCAGTTCCTGCGTCCCGCGACAAACAGCCAGCATCGGCAGGTCTTGCTCCAGAGCCGCCTTAATCAGCGCAAGGCTGGCGGCGTCACGTTGACGGTCAAATGGCGCATGGGCGGGTGTTTCGTCCGCGCCATAGTGCGACGGATGCAAATTGCTTCGGTTGCCAGTAATCAGCAGACCATCAAGGCGACTGATGATTAATTCAGCGTTAATCATCTGCTCGGCATTGGTGGTGGCCGGAATCAACATGGGCTGGACGTCCATATAGGCTTCGACGGCGCGTAAATAAGTGTGGTTAACCGATTGCAGCGTGTCGATTTCATGTGATTTACGATTGCAAATAATGCCGAGGATCACGAGGCAACTCCAAAATGCTTGTGTTTACTTGGGAATTAATTAACGCTAAATAAATCATGATAGCAATTGTGAAATCGTCTCATAAGTGCAAGGAGCGTGAAAATGAATAAGGTTCAAGCAATGTCCGTAATATTAAACCGTCGACCGCTTGCTGGCCTGGTGGCAGCCGTTTTCACCTTGGTCATTTTCGGCTTTGCTTCAACGGCCATAGCTTATAGCGAGCGCGAAGGGCGCGAAATGTATCAGCGCGGCCTTTATAGCGAGGCGCTTGATCATTGGAAAAGAGCCGCAGCAGCAGGTGACTCCGGCGCCGCTTATCAGCTGGCTGTTGAATATTTTGATGCCAAAATTGTTGAGCGCGATGTCAAATTGGCTCTCAAATATCTCATGCAGGCGGCGGATGACGGTGATGCGCGCGCCTTAGCTGAGCTGGCGGGCTATTATGATTACGGAACCGGCGTGCCCGAGAATCGCGAAAAAGCAGCGGAACTTTATTTGCGCGCGGCGCGTCTTGGTGTGCCATCAGCCATGTTTAACATTGCTGCCATGCTGGAGAACGGTGAGGGCATCGAGCAAGACCGCGTTGAGGCATATAAATATTATGTGTTGTCGCGCGATCAAGGATTCTTCCCCTTTGCTTCTAAAGCCTTGGAAGGGCTGGTGGCAGTGATGACGGCGGAAGAATTGGCTGAAGGCGAGGCGCGGGCCGAGAATTTTATTCCCGGTGGACTTTAAGCCTTAAGATAGCCGGCGCGAATAAACCCCTGATATAAATCATTTTTTAAGTCGTCAATGTGCTCAAGGCCAATATTAAGCCGGAGCAATTGACGGCTGTTGTCAAAAGCCGTTGCCGTGCGCGTGATTTCTGCCGGCACGATGAGGCTTTCAAAACCACCCCAGCTATAGCCCATGCCAAATAGCGACATATGGTCGAGCATATTGGCCAATTGCTGTTCGCTGCACGGATTAACCTCGAACGCAAAAAGCCCAGCCGCGCCGGTGAAATCGCGCTGCCAAATGTCATGCCCTTGCGCCTCTGGCAAAGCCGGATGGAAAACCTGACGCACAAAATCAAAGGTTTGCAGCCATTTGGCGATGGCGATTGCGCTTTCTTGGTGCTGTCTCAATCGGGTCGATAGCGTGCGCAGGCCTCGGAGGGCCAAAAACACGTCATCGGGGCCAGCGCATAAACCCAATAGCCCATGGATATGGCGAAGATCTGAATGCGAGGCTTTATTGGCGCAGACCGTTCCCAGCAGGGCGTCGGCGTGACCCACGATATATTTAGTGGCCGCTTGTATTGATAGATCAACGCCATGCACCAGCGGTTTGAAAAAATGCGGAGACGCCCATGTGTTATCAATGGCGGTTTTTATCTTGGCCGATTTTGCCGCGGCGCAAATGGCCGGTACGTCTTGCACCTCAAAAGTTTGCGAACCGGGGCTTTCCATAAAAACCAACGACGTATTATCTCGAAACAGAGAGGCGATGTCGGCTCCCAGTAACGGGTCATAATATTCGGTTTCAATGCCCAAACCTGCCAGCATTTTATCGCAAAAAGAGCGGGTTGGATAATACGCACTATCGACCATCAGAATATGATCGCCAGCTTTAGCAACGCTTAAAATGGCGACGGCCACCGCACTGGCACCAGATGGTGTTATTACGCAACCGTCGGCCCCTTCAAGGTCGCACATGGCCTCTTCTAAAGCTTTGCTGGTTGGGGTGCCGCGTCGACCATATGTATAGCGCATTGGTTCGCGACCACGCAGTGCGGCAAGTGATGGATATAGAATTGTTGAGGCGTGATAAACTGGCGTGTTGACAGCGCCTTCGTGGTCTTGCGGATGACGGCCAGCCAAGATAATCTTAGTTTCTTCTTTCACTTGTATCATTCCTGCGCAAAAATGTTACCATAGCGTATCACTTTAAGAGGTCTCTTATGAAAAAGCTTGCAGAAATTTTTGCCGCCTCAGCGGCTCTCACCCTTTTGACCTTGCTGCCAGTGCGCGCCGCCGAAGATACGTTGCAGGTGGTTCAGCAGCGTGGGTATGTCAAATGCGGTGTTTCGCAAGGGCTTCCCGGATTTTCCAATCCAGATGATAAGGGTAATTGGAATGGTATCGATGTTGATTTGTGCCGCGCCGTTGCCGCTGCTGTGTTTGGCACGGATGAAAAGGTAAAATTCACCCCGTTGTCAGCCAAAGAGCGGTTTACCGCCCTGCAATCGGGTGAGGTTGATTTACTGGCGCGCAACACAACTTGGTCAATGCACCGCGATACGGCACTGGGTGTCGATTTTACCGGCGTGAATTATTATGACGGGCAGGGGTTTATGGTGCGTGCCGAATTGGGCATTACCAGCACGAAAGAACTTGATGGCGCTAGCCTGTGCACCAATTTGGGCACAACTACTGAATTGAATGCTGCTGATTACTTCCGGACCCATAATATGCAGTATGAAATGGTAGCTTTTGAAAAAGCCGATGAGGCCGTATCGGCCTATAATACGGGGCGTTGCGATGCTTACACGACCGACCAATCAGCACTTTATGCCCAACGCTTGAAATTAACCGATCCAAAGGCGCATGTCGTCTTGCCGCAAATCATTTCTAAAGAGCCGTTAGGGCCGGTGGTGCGTCAGGGTGATAATCAGTGGGGCGATATTGTGCGCTGGTCGCATAATGCTATGTTGAACGCAGAAGAATTGGGTGTGACGTCGAGCAATGTCGAAACAATGAAAAGCTCAACCAACCCATCTATAAAGCGGCTTTTGGGGCTTGATGGTTCATTCGGTGCCAATATGGGCATTAGCAATGATTGGGCCTATCATATTATCCGTACGGTCGGTAATTATGCCGAGACTTTTGAGCGCAATGTTGGCAAGGACACGCCTTTAGGGATTGCCCGTGGCGTCAACGCACTTTGGAAAGATGGCGGACTGCAATATGCGCCGCCCATTCGCTAGCACATAGGGTAACACTATCTCTAAATTATCTTTTCTAGTGAGCCGCCGTGACGCTCTATTGCAGCTTGTGACGCTAGCCTTGGTGGTGGCCGGAATTGGTTGGCTCATCGCTAATGTGGCGGACAACCTCGACCGGCAAAATATTGCCTCTGGGTTTGGGTTTTTGAACGAACGGGCTGGTTTTGGCATAAGCCAAACTTTAATTGATTATGATGAAGACGATAGTTATCGACAGGTGTTGATCATTGGTCTGCTGAACACGCTTTTAGTCTCGGTTCTTGGCATTATCTTCGCTTCCGTTCTGGGCTTTCTGCTTGGCGTCGGGCGCTTGTCGCGTAACTGGCTAATCAGCAAAATCGCCATGGTCTACATTGAAATTTTTCGCAATGTACCTCTGCTTTTGCAGATTATGTTTTGGTACTTCGGGGTTTTGCGCAATTTGCCGTCGCCGCGTCAGGCCATCAATATTGGCGATGTGATGTTTTTGAGCAATCGCGGTTTCGCCCTTCCATCCGTTAGTTTTATGGACGGGGCGGGTTTCTATGGCTTGGCCTTACTGGCCATTATCGTCACCGCAATTGGCTTGCGACGCCGGGCCCGCAAACTGTTTCTGGCGACCGGCCAAATAGTCGCTTTTTGGAAGCCTTTGGGTATCGTGAGCTTGGCCGTTTTGCTGCTGGCAGGCGCGGTGGCCGGTTTGCCGTTTGCGGCCGATATACCGTCACTGCGCGGATTTAACTTCCGTGGCGGAATGTCGGTGATACCTGAGTTTGTCGCTCTTCTGCTGGCTTTGAGCCTTTATACGGCGGCGTTTATTGCGGAAATTGTGCGGGCTGGCATTATGTCGGTCTATCAAGGGCAAAGAGAAGCCGCTGCTGCCCTCGGCCTGTCGCATAATCGCGCTTTGAGCCTTGTCGTTATCCCCCAATCCTTGCGGGTGATTATTCCGCCACTGACCAGCCAGTATCTCAATCTGACAAAGAACTCATCATTGGCCGTCGCCATCGCTTATCCGGATATTGTATCCGTATTTGCAGGCACAACATTGACCCAAGTTGGCCAAGCCATTGAAATTATTTTCATTACTATGATGGTGTATTTGCTTTTAAGCTTGCTGACGTCTTGGGCAATGAATCGATATAATGCGCGGATTGCGCTGGTAGGGCAAAACTAATGAGCGCGACATGGCAACCAAAACCAGCACGTCCGGCACCCACACATGTGGTTGGCGTATGGGGCTGGATGCGGCAAAACCTTTTCGCCACGCCCGGCGATGTGTTGCTCACAATAATTGCTGCTTTGGCCTTGTATTATACCATTGATGTGGTTTTCCATTGGGCAATCATTGACGCGAGTTTCTCTGGCACTGACCGCACCGCTTGTCTGAAAGAGGTGCAGGGTGCGTGTTGGCCCTTTATCGAAGCAAAATTTGGGCAATTTATTTATGGCCGTTACCCAGAGGCCGAACGCTGGCGCGTTGATTTGGTTTATCTGATTGGTTTTGTCGGTCTGGTTCCCTTACTGGTGCCACAAATTGGCTGGAAGCGCGCCAATGTTATCTTCATGCTCGGCCCGTTTCCCATTTTCGCGTTTCTTATGCTCACCGGAGGCGCCTTTGGTTTGGTGGCTGTTGAAACCACGGATTGGGGCGGGTTACTGGTGACCCTCGTGGTTGCCATTACGGGCATTGTCGCCAGCTTGCCATTGGGCATTTTATTGGCTCTTGGGCGGCGATCCGAAATGTCGATTGTGCGCAGTCTGTGCATTGGGTTTATTGAGATTTTTCGAGGCGTCCCACTGATTACCGTCTTATTTATGGCCTCGGTCATGCTGCCGTTATTTTTGCCCGATGGGGTCAATTTCGACAAATTAATGCGGTGCCTGATTGGTGTCGCCTTATTCTCCTCAGCCTATATGGCAGAAGTCATTCGCGGCGGATTGCAAGCCATTCCAAAAGGCCAATATGAAGCGGCGGCGGCGCTTGGGCTAGGCTATTGGCGTGTCACCGGCCTCGTGGTGCTGCCGCAGGCTCTGAAAATGACGATTCCTGGCATTGTGAATACATTTATTGGTCTGTTTAAAGACACGACCTTGGTGCTGATTGTTGGCCTGTTTGATTTGCTGGGGATTGTGCAATTTCACTTTACCGATGCCAGCTGGGCAACGCCAGAAACCCATATCACCGGCTATGTCTTCGCCGCCTTTGTGTTCTGGGTGTTTTGTTTTGCAATGTCACGCTATTCAATATTTATGGAAAACCGTCTGTCGACGGATAGAGATTAGGAAATACGATGGCTCAACCAATCGTTCAAATTCGTCAGCTGAATAAATGGTATGGCAATTTTCATGTTTTGCGCGACATTGACTTGGACGTGGCGCAAGGCGAAAAAATCGTCATTTGCGGGCCATCTGGCTCGGGTAAGTCGACGCTTATTCGTTGCATAAATCGGCTGGAAGAACATCAAGAGGGAACCCTCATGTTCGATGGCGAAGAAATCGGCGACGGCACCAAAAGCCTTGAGGATGTGCGTAAGAATATTGGCATGGTCTTTCAGCAGTTTAATTTATTCCCGCATATGACGGTTCTCGAAAATTGCGCTCTGGCCCCGATGTGGGTGCTACAGATGCCCAAGGCTGAGGCAGAGGCAGTGGCTCGTAAATTTCTTGAGCGGGTACGGATTCCTGATCAGGCGGATAAATATCCAGGACAATTATCTGGTGGCCAACAGCAACGCGTTGCCATTGCCCGGGCGCTTTGCATGAATCCGAAAGTCATGTTGTTCGATGAGCCAACTTCGGCGCTAGATCCGGAAATGATCAAGGAAGTTTTGGATGTGATGGTCGAGTTGGGCGATGAAGGCATGACAATGGTTTGCGTCACCCATGAAATGGGATTTGCCCGACAAGTCGCCGATCGAGTGATTTTCATGGATGCTGGTGAGATTGTTGAGCAAAATAATCCCGAGGCATTTTTCGCTAACCCGCAAAACGAGCGGACAAAACTATTCCTCAGCCAAGTGCTATAGAGCCAGCAATTGGCTAATCATCAATAATCACAACTTGTTTGCGATCATAGGCCACAAAACCAAGGCGCTGATATAGTGGCAGGGCGCTGGGGTGATCTAGCGTGCAGGTTTGAATGATAATCCGCTCAGCCTTTAGCGCGGCAATTTCCGTCAGTGCCGCGCGCACCATGAGTTGACCCAGTCCCAGCCCGATTTCAACGCTGACCAAACCAACAAAAACAATTTCAACTTCTGGAAATTTGCGGGCATTTAATTCAACAAAGCCAATAGGTTTATTGCCGCGATATAAAACCCTTACATGACACGACGGATGGTGGATTAAACTGGCCAGTTGGCGGTCTGTGAGGTGTCGGCGGTTGACCCAATGCCACTCACGGCCAACCGTGTCGTAAAGTCGGCGGTAATCATCTAGCGCGATGTTTTCAACCGCCAGAAAGCTCAGCCCAGATGGCCAAACCACTGGCTCAGTCGAAAAACCAAACGGCGGATGCATTGCTAAATGCGTAACAGTGGTCGGGTGACGGCTCATTTATGGACACCAAATTACAACCAGCTTGGGCAAGGCAGACCTTGTTGCCGTAAAAATTCTGGATTGAACAATTTCGACTGATAGCGCGTGCCATAGTCGCATAGAATTGTCACAATCGTATGGCCAGGGCCGAGGTCTGCGGCCATGCGCTTAGCACCGGCAATGTTAATGCCGCTTGATCCGCCAAGGCACAGGCCTTCTTCAGTCAGTAGGTCAAAAACGATTGGTAGCGCTTCGGCGTCTGCAATTTGATAAGCGTCATCAATCGGCGCGTCTTGTAAATTCGCTGTCACGCGGCCTTGCCCAATGCCTTCAGTAATTGATGTGCCTTCAGATTTTAATTCGCCATGTTTGTACCAATGGTACATGGCTGCGCCCATGGGGTCAGCGGCGGCTATGCGAATATTGGCATTTTGCTGCTTTAAATAGAGACCCGTGCCGGCCAATGTGCCGCCCGTGCCAATGGCGCAAGTAAAGCCGTCAACTTTGCCGTCGGTCTGGCGCCAAATTTCGGGCCCAGTGGTTTCAATATGGGCCTGACGGTTGGCAATATTGTCGAATTGATTCGCCCAAATGGCACCTTTATCAGATTTTTCCGCCAGTTCAGCTGCCAGACGGCCAGAATATTTAACGTAATTATTGTCGTCGCGATAGGGCACGGCAGGAACTTCAATCAACTCGGCACCAGCAAGACGAAGCATATCCTTCTTTTCCTGGCTTTGGGTCTCAGGAATGACAATTACTGATTTATAGCCCAGCGCATTAGCGACCAGTGCAATACCAATACCTGTATTGCCCGCTGTGCCCTCAACAATCGTGCCACCGGGCTTAAGTAGGCCCTTTTGTTCAGCGTCGCGGATGATGAACAGCGCCGCGCGGTCTTTCACCGACTGCCCAGGGTTCATAAACTCAGCCTTGCCCAAAATTGTGCAACCGGTTTCCTCGGAGGCTTTGTTTAATTTAATCAGCGGTGTGTTGCCAATGGCGTCGATCATTGAATGGTGAAAATTCACAATAGGCCTCCTTAGGCAAAACAAAAATTAGACTGGTCAAATCCAATCGATAAGCTATATCGTATATAACATATAACCAAGCAAGTGACGTATTTAAGGGGTGTTTTTTGGGCGTGGGTGAAAATTCAAGCGAAGGCTTACAAAATCTATTGCAGCAATATGCCGCCGGTAGCCTCAATCATGGCATGGCGGTATTGGTCGCTAGCTACGTTACCTTGTCGTCCGATGCACGTCATCGCCTCGAAGAGCTTGAGAGTTTGAACGGCGTTTTGCTAAATGAAGCAGAGCCGGTCGCTGTGTCACCGATGATGCTGGAAGATTTGCAGCGCTTGCTTGACGAAGCGCCAGCCGCAGCCGAGGAAAAACCGGTTGAGGAAATCAATGAAGATTTACCATTACCTCTGCGTCAATTTCTCAATCAGCCGATTGAAAATGGCAAATGGCGCTTTGCATATCCGGGTGTTCGTCAAATGACATTGCCGATCGGTGATCGCGGGGAAAAAGTTAAGCTCCTGAAAATCAAACCAGGTAAAGCCGCGCCGCGTCACAGCCATGATGGTGTGGAAGCGACATTGGTGTTGCGTGGCGCCTTTAGCGATGGCAAGCGGCTGTTCCAGCGCGGTGATGTCGCGGTTGCCGATCATGATGTGAAACACCGTCCGCGTGCTCAAGGCGATGAAGATTGCATTTGCCTCGCGGTAACAGATGGTGGCGTGCGTTTTGCCGGTTCGATTGCCCATGTCGCACGAGATTTCTTTGCCGGTTAAGTTTTTAGCCCTTATGTTTGTGACCGCATGTTTGCTTCGGCCTGTGGCCGCTAGCGGCTCTGCAGATATTTCACAAGATTGGCTTGGCGGCATTCCGGAAAACAATCAATTATCTTATGAGATTGTCCGTAAAGATAAACGTATTGGCTTTCAAACTTTGAGTTTCAGTCGCGATGATAACAATCAACTGGTCGTTGATGTCTATATTCGCATTGATTTGAAATTCGGCTTTATCACGCTGTTCCGCTATATCCATGCTAATCAAGAGGTTTGGAAAGATGGGGCCTTGCAGTCGATTGTTTCCAAAACTTATAACAATGGCGACGATGAAATTGTCGATTTGCGCCTTGAGGGCGATGCGCTGCAAGGCAAAGCAACGAAAGCCAAGTTGCCGGTTCGCGCGCCGATATTGACAACCAGCTATTTTAACCCGAATTTCATCCGGCAAAATGCTTTACTAAGCACGCAAGATGGCCGCATTTTGAACGTCGAGATCGCCAATCTGGGGGTCGACACTGTGACAACCCCTGACGGCACTGTTGACGCTGTTCACTATCAACTGACTGGCGATTTGGCCTTAAACATTTGGTATACGCCCGCTGGTCAATGGGTGCGCACCGAGTTCAGCTTGGGCAATGAAACGATTGCCATTCGCCCCGTGAAATTCTCTGATTTGCCGCCACCTGCCAGTTGGAAGCAACCGTAACCATGGCTAAAACTCGACCTCAAGCGATGAAGCCAAATGATGGTTGTGTTTGGATTACCGGCGCTTCCTCCGGTATTGGCGCGGCTTTGGCGCTCGAAATGGCAAAGCAAGGATGGCAAGTGGCCATTTCAGCTCGTCGACAGACGGCACTTGACGAGATTGCGCAGCAGCACCCCCACATTCACGCTTTTGTTGGCGATGTCACAGACCGCGCGGCTATGCACAATGTTGTCATGGCCATTGAAGCTGAGCTGGGGCCGATTGCTTTAGCGGTGCTCAATGCTGGCATTTATTTGCCAACCGCTCTGCCAGAATTTGACGCAACGATTTTTGATCGAACTTTTGAGGTTAATCTGACCGGCACAATAAATGCCATGTCACCAGTGGTGCCGTTAATGGTTGAGCGAGGGAAGGGCCGTTTAGCACTGGTATCGTCAGTGGCCGGATATGGCGGTCTGCCAACCTCGGCTGCCTATGGCGCCAGCAAGGCGGCTTTGTTTAATTTGGGTGAGTCGATGGCGATGGATCTGGCGGCCTCTGGTGTCGGCGTGTCGATGATTGCCCCAGGGTTTGTTAAAACACCAGCAACCGATGTTAATTCATTTCCCATGCCGTTCATTATTTCCGCCGAAGAAGCCGCCAAACGCATGGTGGCAGGGCTGGCCAAGGGGAAAACCCACATATCATTCCCGAAGCGTTTCAGCTTTTTTCTGCGGGCCATCAATATGCTGCCGCGAGGGGCTTACGTTCGCTTAGTCGGGCTGACGAAGCGTTAGGCCTTATGGCTGAGCGTGAAATGAGAGACATCAATACTCTTGGAAGCAAAACCCGCCTCGCAATAGGCTAGGTAATATTCCCACATATTCTTAAACCGTTGATCAAAACCGAGGGTTTCGACAGTCGGCCAAACTTCAAGGAATTTATGGCGCCATTCGGCCAAAGTGCGGGCGTAATCAGCCGCAAAGTCCGATTGCGCATCCAATTTCAGTCCGGCTTCATCAAATTGTTGATAGAGCTTGTCAGGGGACGGCAGCATCCCACCCGGAAAAATATACCTCTGAATGAAATCAGCGCTTTTGCGATAGGTTGGGAACCGTTCATTGGCAATGGTTATGATTTGCAGGCCAATTTTTCCATCTGATTTGAGGCAATTTTTTAATTGCGAAAAATAGCTCGGCCAATAACTTTCGCCAACCGCCTCAAACATCTCAATGGAAACAATGCGGTCGTATTTTTCAGTGACATCGCGATAGTCGCAAAACTTTAACTCGACGCGGTCGTTTAAGCCTGCTTTGGCGATGCGCTCTTGCCCATAGGTCAATTGCTCATTGGAAATCGTGATGCCAGTCACTTTGCAGCCAATTTCGGTGGCCGCAAACTCTGCGAAACCACCCCAACCGCAACCAATTTCCAGCACATGATCATTTGGCCCGATGTTCGCGCTCTCCGCCAGACTGCGGTACTTTTCGTTTTGCGCCTCGGTCAGACTCATTTGCTGGTTGCTAAAGCGGGCCGATGAGTAGGTCATTGTTCGATCAAGCCACAATTCATAAAACGCATTGCCAAGGTCGTAATGGGCATGGATATTCTTTTTAGATCCAGCTCGCGTATTCGGCTTTAAGAGGTGAAGAACACGATTAAAAAAGGCGATAAATCTATTTGAATCAATAGTTTGAGACAGGTGGCTCATATTTTTGTTTAAGACAGAAAGTAAAAGGGCCAAGTCAGGTGTGCGCCACTCTCCGTCCATATAGGCCTCACCGAACCCCAAACTGCCTTTGCGTAATAGCCGACGGAAAAACCCCTTTTTCTCGACAAACATCTGCGCCGCATCTTGGCCTTTGACGGCTTGACCAAAAGAAAACTGTCGTCCATCGGGCAGTGTAACCAATAACTGGCCATGGCGCAGGCGGTTGAGCATGAAAAAAATCACCCGCGCGGCTGGGGAGAGGCCTTTCATATTGGTTTCTATTGGTTTCTCACTCATCTCTCACCTTTTTATTATTCCTAATAACTGATGCGATTCTGCGGTTTTTTGGGGCGTTTGGCAAGGCCAACACCTTTGAAAATTAATTTTACCGCTTCATAGTGGATTGCCAGCATGACTTTCACAGTCATCAGCGGGTATTTGAAAAAAGCTTTCACTAGGGTCGCGTCCGTGAACGGCTGTCGCTGTCCGACAAAACTTGCCACTAAAAGTGGGGCTTGCTGCTCGGTTTCGCGGATCACCAGCCGCAATTTTTCATCTGGAACGGCGGTTGAGAAGTGATATTGCGCCGTCATGCCAATAAATGGTGACACGTGAAAGACCTTGTCTCGACTATGTAAACCGGCGGTTTCCGTGCTGTTTTCTTTAAGGCAGGCAACATAAATATGGTCTTCGCCAAATGTATTGCGTACCTCATAAACCATGGCGCCTATGTTCTCGCCATAAAGGCAGTAGTAAACAGTTATTGGGTTGAAGGCATAGCCGAGAATACGCGGATAGCACATCATTAGAATTTTATCAGGGGATGTCAGGGACTTTTCAGCCAGTAATTTATTGATGAACGGGCGTAAGGGGGAGGTGTCTTTGGCGCCATGGTCTTTCAAATAAAAACTGAACAAATTGAAACGATTAAGTGAGAACCAGTGGAGTTCTTGTCCCAATGTTCCAGCGTCAATATCATCGACATCAAAAAGCGCGGAGAAAACTCTATAATTCAGACGGTGCGGCTTGGGTTGGTATCGAGCGTGTCGTACTTGTCCGAAGTAAAGGTGATTGTTGTTTAATGACGTCATTCTGCCGCCATTAAGGGAAAATCGGTAACCATCTCGCTGTTTTCCGTCAGCTGCGCAATGCCCCGACACACGCGTAAAGCCGATTGCAGTCCATCTTCATGGAAACCATAGCCAGTCCAAGCGCCGCAGAACCAAACACCGCGCTTACCTTGAATTTTTGGCAAGTCCTTTTGCGCTTGAAGGGCGGTGTGGTCATACTGCGGGTGATCATATTCATAGTGGCCAAATGTTAGCTCTTCGGCCGGCGGAACGGGCGGGTTCAAAGTCACAAAAAGCGGTGTTGACGGGTCAATGTTCTGCAACCGATTCATCCAATAACTCACCGTCATAATCGGCGCTGATCCCTCAGATTTGGGTGATGTGTCAGTGATATAGTTCCACGCAGACCAGGTGTTCTGGCGGCGCGGCATCAGGCGACGGTCGCGGTGTAAGTAGACTTGATTGGGGAGATAGCGAACGCCGGAGAGAACCGAGTGCTCGGTTTCATCGGCATCGTGCAAAACCGCTAGGGCTTGGTCGGAATGAGTGGCAAAAATTACTTGATCATAGACCTGCCGATCATCTGCAGTCGTAACCGCCACGCCATTTGCCGCGCGTTCGACACGGGTCACTTGGCTATTGAGCCGAATGTTCGTTTCAAAACGTTGGGTCAATTTGTTGACATATTGCTGACTACCGCCCAAAACAGTGCGCCATTGCGGGCGGTCTGCGTTAATAAGACGATGATTGTAGAAAAATTGCAGGAAATTTGCGGCTGGGAAATCCAAGATCTGCTCGACCGGCGTCGACCAAATCGCGGCGCCCATTGGCAGTAAATAGCGGTCTTTGAAAACCGCGCTAACGCTGTAGCGCGCCAGCCATTGGCCGAGTGATAAATCACCGACCTTATCGGCTTCGTAATCGCTGGCGGCATATTTGTTAAACTTAAAGATGTCGCGCAGCATGCGCCAAAATTTTGGTTTCAAAATATTACTTTTTTGCGCAAATACCGTTGCCAGCGTCTGGCCAGACCATTCAAAGCCGCCATTATCTGCTGAAAAGGCGAAACTCATATCTGTGGCAGTGGTGTCGACGCCAAGCTCAGAAAACAGGCCAGTAAGGCCCGGATAGTTCAGTTCATTATAGACAATGAAGCCAGTATCAACGGCGGTTTTTTGACCATCGCCGTGGTAATCGACATATTTTGTGGCGCTATGACCGCCAGTGCGGTCGCGTTTTTCATAGACGGTGATGTCGTGGTGTGGGGCAAGAAGGTAGCTAGCGACATTGCCAGAAATACCGCTACCAATTATCGCAATTTTCACTCAACACTCCCGACGCGGACAAACGTAAATAACATCTCGTTTTATTTATAAGAAGATTCTTGGGCTAAGCCAGCGCTTTAAATATATCTAGGGCGCGATTGCGGGCAAAGTCATGCTCAACAATCGGCTTTGGATAGGACTGTCCCAACTGAACATTGGCGTTCTCCAAAAGGTCAGATTTGGCAAGCCATGGCGAGAAAAGCATTTTCCCAGATAAGCCAGTGAGCTCGGGTATATAGCGTTTGGTGTAGTGTCCCTCTGGATCAAATTTTTGTCCCTGAATGATCGGGTTGAAAATCCGGAAATAGGGGGCGGCGTCAGCCCCACAACCAGCCACCCATTGCCAGCTGGCGGTATTATTTGCCGGATCAGCATCGGCCAAACGTTCCCAAAACCATGCTTCGCCACGCCGCCAGTCAATCAACAAATGTTTGATTAAGAAGGAGGCGGCAATCATCCGCACTCGATTGTGCATATAGCCGGTTTGTCGCAATTCGCGCATGCCTGCATCGACAATCGGATAACCAGTGGTGCCGTTTTTCCAGGCCTCAAAATCATCCTCGGCCTCGGCACCCTCGCGCCATGGAAAGGCCTCGAATTTGGGCTGCAAACAAGTGGTTTTCAGATTTGGGTTGTGAAACAAGGTTTGATAGGAAAATTCGCGCCAACCAATCTCGGCAAAAAACTTCCTCTGATCATTATCTGACACGGGGGCAGCGCTGGTTTCAGCAAAAAGCCGCCGTGGACTGATTTCTCCCCAGCGTAAGTGTGGGGCTAGGCGAGAGGTTGCCGGTTTGGCCGGAAAATCACGTCCGTCGGCATAGCCATGAATGTTCTCACTCAGAAAACGGTGAAGGGTCTTTCGCGCTCCCGCTTCGCCAGGTTGCCATTGGTCGAGCGCGTGTGCACCTTCGGGGAGGTTGGTCTTGGTTAGAGCAAGACTTTGCGGCCATTTACTTGGGGCGAGAAATTGCATAGGCGCATCCCAAATGCGCGTATCAATGCCATGTGTTTGGCAGGCTTTCCAAAATGGGGTGAAGACTTTGAATGGCGTATTGGCGGTTTTGCTACGAATTTGCCAAGGCTCGAAAAGTAATGTTGAGTTGAAACTTTCGACATTTATCTGTCGAGCCTGTAAATCCGCTTTAATCGCGGTATCGCGGGCGATGCTTTCAGCGTAATATTGGCGATTCCAAAACACGGCTTGGGGGTTTGTTTCGTCAATAAGCTGATTTAACTGGCTGGCGGCGTCGCCTTCACGCAAGATTAATTGGCTGCCGCGGCGCTGCAATTCATCGGCGAGTGCTTGCAAAGATTGGTCACGCCACCAAAGCGAAACGGCGCCAGCTTGCCGCTCATGCTGGCGGTCATCAATGAACAGGGCAATCATTGGGGCGTTGGCTTCAACGCAGGCGGCGACCGCCATATTATCATCAAGACGCAAATCTTGACGGAACCAAACAATAATCGGCTGTGACACGGGCAACTCCCTCAAACTTAGTCTTAAGCTCGCTCATGAATATAGGTCGTGCGCCCTTAAAGGCGAAGCCGACTGATGACACAAAGTCGTATGTCGGCAGCCGTGGCCTCGCTCGGTCTTTGCGTTATAGTTTGACCATGCCTTTTTCGACGATTTGAATGGCCGTGTCGCGAATGCCCTCATCAGTGTTACGCGGATTCCAACCTAATATTTTTCTGGCCTTATCTGAGGGGGTGAACTTTTCTGATCCGACCATTTGCGCCATTTGCCGCGTTGCCGGATCGAAAAGGCCGAAAACTTTAACCAACCAATTCGGCATTTCCCGCGATGGTGCTTTTTTATAGCCCGCCGCTTTCAACACGGCTGAGAAATCTTTAAACCAATATTCGCGCTCACTGATGATGAAACGTTCTCCATCGGCTTCCGACTTTTGCATGGCGAGAATATGCGCGGTTGCCACATCGCGCACATCAACGAAACCAATATGCAGTTTCGGGCAACCCGGGACCTTGCCGTCGATTATCTGCAGGATAAACTCGTTGGCCGTCCCAATGTCGTCTGTGAGAGTTGGGCCGATAACACCGGCTGGATTGATGACGGCCAATTTCGTTGTTGATTGCGCCCCAATGAGATCCCAAGCCTTTTGCTCAGCCAGTGTTTTACTTTTGTAATAGGCGGGTGTTTTGGCGCTGGAGGCGTCTGTCCAATCAGCCTCGGTAAAATGGGTTTGTCCATTATGCGCTTCGGTAATGGCGGCGCAACTGGATGTCAGCACGACTTTTTTTAACGCCCTGTTTAATGGCTGCCTCAATAACCCGCCTTGTTCCCTCGACAGCGGGAACAATCAGTTCATCCTCATGTTTCGGCACACCAATAATGAATGGCGAGGCGACATGCATCACGAAATCACAGCCGGATACAGCTTCATCCCAGCCATCGTCTTTGGTCAAATCTGCTTCTACAAATGAGAGGTTATCAGTCGATATTTGCTGTTCCGATAAAGCCTGTTTGACTTCATCAATACGGCTAGGGGAGCGCACAGTGCCGGTAACGCTATAGCCCTGCTGCAATAATTGGGCGATACAATGTAGGCCGATAAAGCCGGTCGCACCCGTAACAAGAATTTTTTCCATGACTCACTCCTTTACTGATTAATAATAAACGTATGACGGGTAAAAACCTGTCTCTTAATTATTCCACCAAGGCTGCTCAGAAAACGGCCGAATGTCAACTTCACTCGTCCATGCTGATCGGTGCTGATGGGCAATGTGATAGAAGGTTTCAGCGACTTTCTCCGGTATCACCATGCCGTCTTTACCGTTTGATTTTTCATCAAGCAGCTTTTGATATAATTCTTCGCCGAGCAGGCGCCCCAGCGTATCGGGCGCTTCAATGGGCGCGTCAATGTAGATGTGGCAAATGTGTATGCCTTTAATGGATAATTCGGCGTTCAAGGTCTGGCACAGCATGCGCCGACCACCAATCGCTGCGGCGTGGGCGTGTTGTCCGGCATTGCCGCGCATGGCTGAAGTTGCTGAGGTGACCAAAATTTTACCGCCACCACGGGCTTCCATAATCGGCGTCATGACTTTGGCCAGACGGAATAGGGCGAGGCTGGTCAATCGCCAGCCCAATTCAAACACCTTTAATGATGTATCTTCCAACGTCCGATCGCCGAATTGTGCGCCAAGATTGAACAACACCACTTCAATCGGCCCTTCATTCTTTTCAATATCCACGATGAGGTATTCAATGGCATTGTCCTCAATGGCATTAACCAAGCGACCAACAGCGCTGCCGCCATTCTTTTTGATGTCGTCGACTATTTTATTGAGGCCTTCTTCATCGCTGCGCCGCGCCAGCACAGTGTGGTATCCTTCTTTTGCAAATTTCTTACCAACATTTCCGCCAATGCCTGCTCCGGCACCGAGAATTAGACAAACTGGTTTCTGGTTCATTTTACTGCTTCTTCCTCACGTTTAGAGAATGATTTGCGTGTGCTTGAATTCATGATAAGTTCAATAATTGAATTAAAAAATTATAGAAGTAAAGTAAAATGTTGAACACGAAATTTTCGCATCATGAATGCCCCATTGCTCAAGCACTCAGAGAAATCGGTGATGGTTGGACATTGTTGATTATCCGCGAAGCCATGTATGGCACATCGCAATTTGAGGGTTTTCGGCGCAATATTGGCGCGCCGCGCGCGGTGTTATCCAATCGTTTGGCGCAGCTCACGGCCAATAACATTCTGAAAAGGACCAGAAGCGAGGCGGATAAGCGTAAAACCTTTTATGAATTGACCGGAAAGGGGCGTGATTTGTGGACGGTTCTGCTGTCCCTATTGTTGTGGAGCGAAAAACATTTGGCGCAGGGAGGCATTGTGTCGGCCTGCAACAGCAAGACCGGCGCGGTCATTTCAGACATTTCGGCGATTGACCAAGAGGGCAATACGGTTGCTCCAGATGAAACTGTTTTAGTGCCGGGTGAGAGAATATCCGATGAATTTAGGGCGCGCATCGAAGCGGCCTTCAACCGATAGGATGAGCTTTTATAAAACTCTCCAAGGTTCCGTTTGCTCCTAATCCAGTTGAAGAGATGCTTTACATGGCTGAACGCGAAGCGCACCAAACGAGAAAGGGCAAAAAAAACCCTCTGTTGGAAAACGCATAAGCATCTCTAACAGAGGGTATCTGGCTCCCCGGGCCGGACTCGAACCAGCGACCGAACGGTTAACAGCCGTTTGCTCTACCACTGAGCTACCGGGGATCAGGCGAAAGGCCTGAAAACCTATGCTAGGCGTATATCAGAGCTTGGCAAAAAGGCCAAGATGAATCTAACGCTAAGCGAAACTTTGGAGGCCACGCCCGGAATCGAACCGGGGTACACGGCTTTGCAGGCCGCTGCGTCACCACTCCGCCACGTGGCCAGAATGTCGCTAAACATTACTGAGTTGGTGGTGTGTTTATAAATATCTGTAAAGCGAGTGCAACTTGTTTTTCACCGACTGTGTTTTTTGCCGTCGGTTAACAATGTTGACGATTGTCAAAACCGCTGACGCGCCGTATATAGAAAGCCTAATAAGCAACTGCGAGGCTCCAATGGCAAAATCGGCGACTTTAGACGACGACATATATGCGCAAGCGCGCTTTAATATGGTCGAGGGTCAGATTAAACCGGGCAGGGTGCGCGATTATCACATTACAAAGCTGATGAGCAATTTGCCGCGCGAAGCGTTTATTGGCGCAGCCAGTCGCGACATTGCCTATGCTGACGTCGAGCTTGAGTGCAGTGCCGGAGAGGGCGCGCGCAAAATGCTAACCCCCTTGGCTTTTGCTCGTTTGGCTGAATTGGCGACCCTATCCAAAAACGATGTGGTGTTGGATATTGCCGGTGGTACTGGCTATTCAGCTGCGGTGCTCGCCGGACTTGCAAGCACCGTCATTGCCTTGGAAGAAAATGAAGCATTTAGTGAAAAAGCCAGTGCCGTTTGGCAAGAATTGGGTGTCGATAATGCTGTCGCGGTGACCGGCGGCTTAAAGGAATGCCAATCCAAGCAGGGGCCCTTTGATGTGATCTTTATCAATGGCTGCGTGGCTCAGATTGAACAAGATTTACTTGCACAATTGGCTCCATCGGGTCGATTGGTCTGTGTGCAGAAGGTTGGCGGCAGTTCGAAAGCCGTTGTGTATCAACGTATCGGTGACAGTTTTTCATCACGCTCAGCGTTTGATTTGACGGCACCGCATTTGACAGACTTTGACGTTGAAGCGGGCTTTGAGTTTTAAATTGTGCCAAGCGGCTTGCCGCTTGTGTAGGTAACGAGAATCAGGCGGGATAGAGACATAATGAAAACGAAAGCAATGATTTTAATGCTGGCATCAGGTCTCATGACCACATCAGCCAGTTCAGAAACACTTAATGGGGCGCTGTCGCAGGCTTTGGCGCGCAATGCTTCTTTGGCTGCGGCTAAGGCGAACTTCCAAGCAATTTATAGCTCTCAATTCGTTACCATGGCCGATATGTTGCCGCAGGTAACGGCGTTTGCGCGTGAAAGCCGCTCGAACACAGATGCGGAAAATTATGCAACCGGCACTGTCAACCCGACCTATAATATTGGCGACCGTGATGTTGATTCATATGGCGTAATGGTGACGCAGGATTTGTTTACCAGCGGGAAAAACATCAACGCCTTCCGCAGCAAACGCGCCGAAGTGCGCAGTGAACGGGCTAAATTGACCGAAACCGAGCAACAGATTTTGTTGTCCTCCATTACAGCCTACCTCAATGTTTTGGAAAACCAATCGGTCTATGACCTCAATCAGCAAAACGTCAATGTTCTCACCAAGCAAGTGGAAGCCGTGCGCGACCGTTTTGAAGTTGGCGTTGTGACACGAACCGACATTGCCCAATCTGAAGCGGCTTTGGCGGGCGCGCAATCGGCTTTGTTGACCGCACAAGCTAATCTGCGCGGTGCCAAAGCGATTTATCGTGAACTGATCGGCGTGGAAGCGGGTGATCTTGAAACCGTCAGTAAGTTACCTCGTTTGCCGCGTAATCTTGATGACGCAATTAATACGGCGCGCCGCGAAAACCCGTCGCTGATTGCGGCAAAAGAAATGTCATCAAGTGGACGCTTGAATACATATAGCGCTGTTGGTGCTGCTTTGCCGTCGATCACGTTGTCGGGGTCTTACACGCGCACCGAAGATCCAAGTTTCGCTGCCATTGGTGTGGAGACTGAAGTGACCGAATTGGTGGCCACTTTGAATGTGCCGCTCTTTCGTGGCGGGCGCGCCTTAAGTGGTATATCGGCAGCTTCAAGCTATTCAGATGCCTTAAAATATCAGGTGTATGCGTCTTCTGATGCGGTAGAGCGCGGTGTGATTGTTGCGTGGAATAATTATCAGGCTTCGACTTCTGCCGTTGTCGCTCGCGAGCAGCAAATCAAAGCTTCGAAGATTGCACTTGAGGGTGTGCGGCAAGAAAATCTGCTTGGCACAAGAACCAATCTCGATGTTCTGGATGCCGAGCAAGACTTGCTCGACGCCCGCGTTGGTTTGGTGCGCGCTGGGACCTCACAAAATTTGGCCGCCTATGGTGTGCTTGCCAGCATTGGCCGTCTGACGTCTGAGCGGTTACGTATTGATGCCGCAGATATCGGTGAAACCGAATAGGCCTTGTCGCCTGACGACTAATCTTTACGCCGAGTTGAGCGGTCGGCGCTAACCGAGAACTTTTGATGACCGATTCACCTCAACTTGAAAAAAATTATGTTCCCGCTTCGCTTGAGGCGCGGCTTTATCAGGCTTGGGAAGAAGACGGCTGTTTTAAGCCGGGTCGCAATAGTGAGGGTGAGCCTTACACAATTGTTATTCCGCCGCCCAATGTGACCGGTAGTCTGCATATGGGGCACGCTCTGAACAATACATTGCAAGATGTATTGGTGCGCTTCCAACGTTTACGTGGTCGCGATGTATTGTGGCAGCCGGGAACCGATCACGCTGGTATTGCCACGCAAATGGTTGTTGAGCGGCAAATAGCAGAGGAGGGCAATCAATCGCGCCGCGATATTGGCCGCGAAGCCTTTCTGGAGCGGGTTTGGGCTTGGAAGGCCGAAAGCGGATCGACCATCACCCAACAATTACGCCGTCTTGGCGCCTCCTGCGATTGGAGCCGTGAGCGTTTCACCATGGATGAAGGCTTATCGCAGGCGGTGTTGAAAGTATTTGTGGCGTTGCATGAGCAGGGACTGATTTACAAAGATAAACGTTTGGTCAATTGGGACCCGGGCTTGTTAACGGCGATTTCGGATCTTGAAGTGGTGCAGCGCGAAGTGAACAGCCACATGTGGCATTTCAATTATCCGCTGGAAGATGGCAGTGGCCATATTACGGTCGCCACCACGCGACCTGAAACCATGCTCGGTGACACCGGTGTTGCCGTTCACCCTGACGACGAACGCTATCAGGATTTAATTGGCAAATTCGTTATTCTGCCTTTAGTGGGGCGTCGGGTGCCGATTATTGCTGATAGCTACGCCGACCCTGAGCAGGGATCAGGCGCGGTGAAAATCACGCCAGCGCATGATTTCAACGATTTTGAAGTGGGCAAACGGGCTGGGTTGGCGGCGATTAATATTCTTGATCAGCACGCTTGCTTAGATTTATCGGATGCGGCTTTTGACGAGATGCCAAATCGCGCCGATTGGCAGGGTATGGATCGCTTCGATGCCCGCAAAAAAATTATTGCGGCATTGCAAGCTTTAGGCGTCGTCGAGAAGATTGAGGACAATACGCATATGGTGCCATTTGGTGACCGGTCCGATAAAATTATCGAACCTTGGTTGACCGACCAATGGTATGTCGATGCCGCGACTATGGCTAAGCCAGCCATTGAAGCGGTGAAAAGCGGTCAAACCAAATTCGTACCGGCCAATTGGGAGAAAACCTATTTTGAATGGATGAACAACATTCAGCCATGGTGTATTTCGCGGCAATTGTGGTGGGGGCACCAAATTCCGGCATGGTATGGGCCTCAGGGCGAGATTTTTGTTGCCGAAACGGAGGCCGAGGCGCAAGCCAAAGCTGATGCTCATTTTGGCAAGCCAACCCTGTTAACGCGCGATGAAGACGTGCTCGACACATGGTTTTCTTCGGCATTGTGGCCGTTTTCAACTTTGGGCTGGCCAGAAAAAACCCCTGAGCTGGCGCGGCATTATAAAACCGATGTGCTGATTACTGCTTTCGATATTATTTTCTTCTGGGTCGCACGGATGATGATGAGTGGCTTGCATTTCATGGATGAAGTGCCGTTTCATACCGTTTATATCCACGCTTTGGTTCGCGATGAGCATGGCGCGAAAATGTCTAAATCTAAGGGCAATGTGGTTGACCCGCTGGAGTTGATTGACACTTATGGTGCCGACGCGCTGCGGTTTACTCTGTCGTCTATGGCCGCCATGGGGCGCGATATTCGGCTATCAGAATCGCGCGTCGAGGGTTATCGAAATTTTGGTACCAAATTATGGAATGCGGCGCGTTTTTGCGAAATGAACGATTGTTTTGCGGCGCCAGACTTTGACCCAAGTCAAGCCAGTCAACCGCTGACCCAGTGGTTGGTAAACCAAACGATTGCGGCGCAAGATACGGTGACAGAAGCATTGGAAGCCTACCGGTTTAATGATGCAGCAAATGGCGTGTATCATTTCATCTGGAATAATTTCTGCGACTGGTATGTCGAATTGGCCAAGCCAGCGCTGCAAGGCGACGATATAGACGCCAAGGCGGAAGTGCAGGCGGCGACCAAATGGGCTTTTGATCAGGCTTTGCGTTTGTTGCACCCCTTCATGCCCTTCGTGACCGAAGAATTATGGAGCAAGACGGGTCAGCGCGCAGATTACCTGATGCTTGATAAGTGGCCAAATTTTGATGCCAGCCTGATGACCCCTGAGGCTGATGCTCAGATTGGCTGGCTGATTGGTGCGATTAGCGAAATTCGCTCGGTGCGTGCCGAAATGAATGTGCCTGCTGGTGCCCGTATTCCTTTAGTGCTGGTTGGCGCAAATAGCGAAACCAAAGTGCGGGTTGATGAAACGCAAAACGTCTTAATGCGTTTGGCGCGGGTTTCAGATATTAGCTTTGCCGATCGTGTGCCTGAGGGAGCTGTTCAGACGGTTCTTGGTGAAACCATTTTTGCTCTGCCCTTGGCTGATGTGATTGATGTTGCGGCCGAAAAAGCGCGGCTGACCAAAGACATTGCCAAGGCCGACGGTGAGATTAAAAAGATTGCTGGGAAATTGGGCAATCAAGGGTTCCTAGATAAAGCACCGGTGTCAGTGATTGCAGAGAATCAAAAGCGTTTGGAAGAAGAGCAGGCGCGTCGAGATAAATTGTCTGACGCTCTGGCTCGTCTGGGCTAGATGAAGTGGCGCCAAAAAGCGTAGGCGGTTACTGCAATACAAACTGTCAGACTAGCCCTTTTAACATTTTTATCTGAGACGTAATCGGTCAATCGTGCCGCTGTATAGCTGCCAATTCCGATGCCCGCCATTACCGCTAATCCACCGGTGATATCGACTTTATCGCTCATGAAAAACAGCACTAAAGCGGCAATGGATGACACTGCAGCAAAGACGAGTTTAATGCCATTCATGGCGCGGACAGCGGTATAGCCGCCGAGTGACAAAGCGGCGAGGGTGAGAATGCCAAAGCCACCATTAAAATAGCCGCCATAAACGCAGGTTCCAAACAGCGCCAAACCGCCCATTAGCGTGACATTGCGTTTACCCAAACGGGCAGCCAACCGCTCCAACTGATGGCTCAACATGAACAGCAAGGTTGCGAATAATAGAAGCCAAGGCACGGCGGCTTCAAACACGTGGGCGTCAGTCTGCAACAATAACCAGCCGCCAATCAGCCCACCGATGAAGACGACCGGCAATTGCCACACGAGGGCGGCACGCACGTCATAAATATGTTTGCGATAGCCAGCGGCGCCGGTGATATAGCCGAAAGTGGCGGCGAATGTATTGGTCGCATTGGCGACAATTGGCGGCATGCCTGAAAAAATTAGAGCAGCGAAGGTCACACCGGAACCCCCACCGGCCAAAGCATTCATTGTTCCGCCAATCAAACCAGCCAAAAACAGCATTACCGTTTCAATATAAAAATCCATGCGTCATGATTACCTGATTTGCTCTCGCAAGTCTGACAAATTCTTGTTACATAGGGTGCAGATTTGAGGAGAAAAGAATGACCCGTTTTGATAAGTCCAAATTGCCAAGCCGCTATGTATCTGTAGGCCCTGAGCGCGCACCGCACCGATCTTACTATTATGCCATGGGCATGACGGAAGAAGAAATCAACCAACCCTTCGTTGGCGTGGTGTCGTGCTGGAACGAGGCGGCACCGTGCAATATTTCATTAATGCGACAGGCGCAATCGGCCAAGGCCGGTGTGCGCGCTGCCAGTGGCACGCCGCGAGAGTTTTGCACCATCACTGTGACCGATGGTATCGCCATGGGGCATGAGGGTATGAAGTCATCCCTGGTGTCGCGCGAAGTGATTGCTGATAGTGTCGAGCTGACCATGCGTGGTCATTGCTATGATGCCATGGTTGGACTTGCAGGTTGCGATAAGTCATTGCCGGGATTGATGATGGCAATGCTGCGATTGAATGTGCCGAGCGTGTTCATGTATGGCGGGTCGATTATGCCCGGCGAGTTTAAGGGTAAAGACGTCACGGTGATGGACGTGTTTGAAGCGGTCGGTCAGCATGCGGCTGGTAATCTGCCAGATTCCGAGTTGCATGATTTGGAATGTGTAGCTTGTCCAAGTGCTGGCGCCTGTGGTGGTCAGTTTACTGCCAATACAATGGCTTGCGTTTCTGAGGCCATTGGGTTGGCCTTGCCGAATTCTGCCGGCGCACCAGCCCCATATGTTAGTCGCGACGCCTATGCGGAGGCCTCAGGTCGCGCCGTGATGGATTTGATTGCCCGCAATATTCGCCCGCGCGATATTGTAACCCGTAAGTCGCTTGAAAATGCTGCCACTGTGGTTGCCGCTACGGGCGGGTCAACCAATGGCGGACTTCATTTGCCAGCTATGGCGCATGAGGCAGGCATTGATTTTGATCTAATGGAGGTCGCCGAGATTTTCAAAAAGACGCCGTATATTGCCGATTTGAAACCGGGCGGGAATTATGTCGCCAAAGATATGTATGAGGCTGGTGGCGTGCCAATGTTGTTAAGAACATTGCTTGACGGTGGCTATTTGCATGGTGACTGCCTCACTGTGACCGGCAAATCATTAGAGGAAAACCTCAAGGACATTACGTTTAATTCAGATCAAAAAGTAATTTATCCGGTTTCTAACCCTATCTCGCCAACTGGCGGTGTTGTTGGCCTAAAAGGTTCTCTAGCGCCTGATGGGGCAATTGTTAAAGTCGCCGGTATGGAAGTGCTTCAATTTGAAGGTACGGCGCGCTGTTTTGATTGTGAAGAAGACGCCTTTGCCGCCGTTGCCAGTGAGCAATATAAGCCTGGCGAGGTATTGGTCATTCGCTATGAGGGCCCGAAAGGTGGCCCCGGTATGCGCGAAATGCTCTCCACCACATCTGCGATTTATGGCCAAGGTAATGGCGACAAGGTTGCCTTGATTACCGATGGTCGTTTTTCCGGAGCCACGCGGGGGTTCTGTATTGGCCACGTGGGCCCAGAAGCTGCCGAAGGAGGCCCGATTGCCTTGATTGAAGACGGCGATAAAATTTCGATTGATGCTGAAGCTGGTACAATTGACCTTCTCGTCGATGAGGCGGTTTTGGCTGAACGCAAAGCGAAATGGCAAGCACGTGAAAATGATTTCGCGTCCGGCACTTTATGGAAATACATGCAAACTGTTGGGCCGGCGTCAAAAGGTGCGGTTACACACCCAGGCGGCGCTAAAGAGAAAAAGCAATACGCTGATATTTAGGCCTGCCGATTAACCAACATGAGAGCCCGCTTGTGAAAACAGGCGGGCTTTATGCGTCGAGGCTAATCCATACCGGCACGTGGTCGGAAGGGCGTTCCCAGTCGCGGGTGTGTTTGTCAATGCCAAAGCCGGTCAGGCAGTCAGCCGCCAATGGCGTCAACAAATGGTGGTCGATACGAATGCCATTATTCTTCGCCCAAGCGCCAGCTTGATAGTCCCAGAATGTATAGGTGTTCTCATCGGTCACTGTGAGATTGGCGACGGCTTCAGTGAGACCCAGATGCAGTAAACGACGGAATGCTGCATGGGTCTCGGGTCTGAATAGCGCATCACCTTCCCAAGCCGCCGGATCATGGACATCAGCGTCTGTCGGAATAACATTATAATCGCCAGCAAGAACGACCGCCTCTTCATGCGCCATTAGGTTACGCGCATGAGCTTCTAGAGCGGCCATCCACGCCAGCTTATAGCTGTATTTCGGGCCATTGCCCCCCTCGGTTGGGTTGCCATTAGGCAAATACAGCGAGGCAATGCGGACGGCGCCTTTTTCTGTGCTAACGACGGCTTCAATATAACGTGATTGCTCGTCTTCAAAATTCGGTAAGCCACGGGTGACATCTTCAAGCGGTGATTTTGAGAGAAGGGCGACGCCGTTATAGGTTTTTTGCCCATGCGTCTCTACATTATAGCCAAGCGCCTCAACTTCCATGCGCGGAAACGCTTCGTCGACACATTTTAATTCCTGCAAACAGACAACATCCGGCTTGGCTTCTTCCAAATAGGCTAGAAGGTTAGGCAGGCGGGCTTTGACTGAATTGACATTCCAACTGACGATTTTCATGATTATTTATACGTCGAATGAGGTGCCGCAGCCACATGAGGCGGTTGCGTTGGGGTTTTTGATTTGGAAAGCGGCGCCGATAAGGTCATCCACCCAATCAATTTCAGCCCCTTGCATATATTGTATCGACATATCGTCAATCAGCACGGTGATACCGTCGCGGGCAAACGCCAGATCGTCAGAGGTCTGTGTGTCGTCGATTGAGAAAATATAAGAAAACCCAGAACAGCCACCGCCTTGAACGGCAACGCGCAAGCAACTGCCCGGCGCCTCTGTGGCCAAAATTTTGGCTATTTGGGTGGCGGCAGAATCGGTAATGGCAAACTGGCTTGGCTGTTGTGTCATGTGCAGAAGATAGGTTGAGTTGATGGTAAAAACAAGTGGTGGCCGCATTATCTACACCACTATTAAACGACGGAAATCTTTGCCATAAGCAACAAAGCAATTTAAGAGTGAGAAGAACCCACGGTTAAGGACGCGTTTATGACACGCACGACAGTTTCCACATTTGCTTGCCTCGCTTCGCAATCCCGCGGACGCCTACACAACGAAGCAGAAAGTAAGACGCGCTCGGCATTTCAGCGAGACCGTGATCGTATTCTGCACGCCGGTGCTTTTCGTCGTCTAAAACACAAAACGCAGGTTTTTGTGGCGCATGTTGGAGATTATTACCGAACGCGCTTGACCCACTCATTAGAGGTCGCACAAATCGGACGATCGATTGCCCGCGAAATGGGCTTGGATGAAGATTTAATTGAGACGTTCTCCTTGGCCCATGATCTTGGTCACACGCCATTTGGCCATGCTGGTGAAGAAGCATTGGACGCCGCCATGCAACCCTATGGGGGCTTTGATCACAATTCCCAGACTCTGCGCATCGTTACCCGTTTAGAAAAACGTTATATCCATTTTGACGGGTTGAATTTGACATGGGAGTCGCTGGAAGGTTTGGTCAAACATAATGGCCCCCTGCTGACGCCATCGCGCGGCCTTGAGTTTTTGCCTTTCGCCATTCAAGAACATGCGCAGGAGCAAGATTTACAGCTTGATACATGGCCGTCACTGGAGGCTCAGATTGCCGCCCTGTCGGATGATATCGCCTATAATAATCATGATATTGACGATGGACTGAGGGCGGGCTTGATCAATCTGGATGATTTGCGCGACTTGCCATTGACCGGTGATATTTTGCGTCAGATTGAAAAGAAGCATGGGCTGTTGAGTGCCAAAATGCAGCGCCATGAATTGGTGCGTGAAATGATTTCCGTGATGATCGGCGATTTGGTCAGCCAGACGCATCACAATATTGCCGCGCAGAATATTGAAACCGCCGATGACGTGCGCCAAGCGAAACAAGCGATGGCGCATTTTTCGCCTGAACTGGCTGAGAAGCACGCCGTCATTAAAGAGTTTCTGTTTCAGCAAGTGTACCGCCATCATACGGTCAATGGTTCGATGAGCAAAGCTCGACGGGTGATGCGTGATTTATTTGACCTGATGTTCGATGAGCCGGAAGTTCTGCCGGAAGAATGGCGCCGCCAAGCCCAAGGTCGTGATGAAACCGGGCGGGCGCGGATTATTTGTGATTATATTGCTGGCATGACCGATCGATTTGCGATGGAAGAACATCGGCGATTGTTCGACATTTCAGACACAATGGCGTAAACACTGCTGATGAATTTGTTTGCTCGTATCGAAAGCGATCTAATCGCCATTTTAACTGACCTGACCACGGCAGGAACCTTGCCTGAGGGGCTAGATTTTTCTCGCGTCAGTGTCGAACCACCGCGTGACGCCTCGCATGGCGACATGGCAATTAATGCCGCCATGGTGCTGGCTAAGCCCGCCGCCATGAATCCGCGTGATTTGGCTGCTATTTTAGTGGAAAAATTGACCGCTTTGAAACATATCGAAAGCGCCGAAATCGCTGGCCCGGGTTTCGTGAATTTGTCATTGGCCGCTTCCTTTTGGGTCGCTTTGGTGCCGGAAATTCTGCACAGCGGACTTAGCTATGGCAGCAGCGAGCGCTACCAAAACATACCAATCAATGTTGAGTATGTGTCGGCCAATCCAACGGGCCCAATGCATGTTGGTCACGCACGTGGCGCCGTATTTGGCGACGCTTTGGCGCGCCTACTTGAAAAAACCGGTTACCGAGTCTTGCGCGAATATTACATTAATGACGCGGGTTCCCAGGTTGATGTTTTGGCACAATCGGCTTTGCTACGGATGCGTGAGGCCTTGGGCGAAGACATTGGCGAGATACCGGCTGGGCTATATCCCGGTGATTATCTGATACCTGTTGGTGACGCATTAGCGGCGCAGTTTGGCGCTGATTTATTAAGCCAAGACGAGGCGACGCAAGTGCAAACCGCTAAGGCGCTGGCGCTGCCGATGATGATGGACATGATACGAGCTGATTTAGCCGCCTTGGGCATTGAGCATAAGTTTTTCCTATCGGAGCAAAGCTTGCATGATGACGGCTCGGTCGAGGAAGCGTTTGACACTTTACAGCAGGCTGGCTTGGTTTATCACGGGGTTCTGGAACCGCCAAAAGGCAAAGAACCGCCGGCCGATTGGGAAGCCTCACCTCAATGGTTGTTCAAATCATCCGAATTTGGTGATGACAGCGACCGTGCCTTGCGTAAATCCGATGGGGCTTGGACTTATTTCGCTCCTGATATTGCCTGCCATTTCAATAAATTCAATCGCGGCTATCAGCAAATGATTGACGTCTGGGGGGCTGACCACATTGGCTATATCAAGCGCATGCAGTCGGCCGTTACAGCGATTACCGCTGGGCAGGGTCGTCTTGAAGTCAAAGTGTGCAATATGGTTAAATTGCAACGTGGCGGCGAGCCAGTCAAAATGTCGAAACGTTCTGGTGATTTTGTAACCCTGCGCGAAGTTGTTGATGAAGTCGGCAAAGACGTCGTCCGCTTCATGATGTTGACCCGCAAAAACGATGCGCCCCTAGACTTTGACTTTGATTTGGTGAAACAAAAAAGTCGTGAAAATCCAGTGTTTTACGTACAGTATGCTCATGCAAGAATTTGCTCTGTTTTGCGTAATGCCGGGCAAGCTGGAGTGGATGAGGAACAGCTTACCGATGCCGCTTTATCGGCCATTGATATGTCTTGTTTGCAAGATCCGGCGGAACTTGGTTTGATCCGTAATCTGGCGAATTACCCTCGACTTTTGGCGTCGGCTGCCGAAGCGCGTGAACCGCATAGGGTGGCCTTCTATTTGCAGGATTTAGCGGCGCAATTCCACGCTTTATGGAACCTTGGCAAAGAACAGACGCATTTGAGGTTTATCCAAGAGGATGACATCTCAGGCAGCCTCGCACGACTGGCACTTTTGCGCGCGACAGCCGTTACCTTAGCTTGCGGGCTGGACGTCATTGGCGTGGAACCGGAAGAGGAAATGCGCTAGACTAAAACTTCAGGGATTCGCTTGGAGATAACATGACACAAAACCCACCCGAAACCGGCTCAGAATATGATCAGGGCTTTTTAGATAACGACGTTGATTTGCAGATTGGTCGCCCGCCGTCAGATGGAACGATTGTCACGCGCAGTGCCTCTGATCTCCCGTCGATTTGGGTTCTTTTACTTGGCTTTATCGTGATCGGCGGGGTGCTCGCAGGCGGCTATTACCTTGGCTACCAAAGAGGTCTAGAAGTTGGGCAGCGCGATTTACCACCGATGATTGCCGCTGATCCAGCGCCGACCAAAGTGCCTGCAAGTGAACTGCCTGAGGCTGAACAAAAATCCACCAATGACCTTAATATCTATGGCGTGATGAAGGGCGAAGGCGGCGAAAATGAAGTTCTAGAGGGGCCTGCTGATAACGCCAATGGCGCAATAGAGAGTTTGATTGCCCAATCTGAAACAATGGCTGAAATTAAACAGCAAGCTGAAGGGCTACCGCCAGCTACAGTGTTGGCAAAAGATCCTGTCGCAACAGCTGAAGTGGCTGAAGCGAAGCCCACTAAACCAGCCGAAGTCGACACCGCCGCAAAGCCAAGCGGGCGGCAAGATTATATGGTTCAGCTGGCGGCGACACGAAGTCGTGCTTTAGCGCGGGGCACATACAGTAAGCTCCAAGCCAAACATGATGCGCTTTTAGGACGCCGAGACCCACTGATTTTACGCATTGATTTAGGCGAGAGCGGTATTTTCTATCGCGTGAACGTGCCGGGTTTCCCGCATCGTATGGCCGCCAATAATTTCTGCATCAATCTCAAAGAGCGCGGTCAGGACTGTCTTGTCAAAAAACAACCGTAATCCCTCGCCGGTTATTTTCGGTTTCCAATCGCACGATATAACGACGGAAGAGTTGGCCTGGTTCGAGGATGTTCGCCCTTGGGGGGTCATTTTATTCGCCCGCAATATCGACTCTATGGAACAAGTGCGGGCGCTGACTGATAAACTCCGTGCTGCATCTTGCAACCCGCATTTGCCGATTTTGATTGATCAAGAAGGGGGGCGGGTGGCTCGTCTGCGGCCTCCTTTGGTGCGGGCTTATCCGGCGGCTGGTGTTTATCGTCAGCTCTATGAGACCGCGCCAGAAAAAGCCTGCCGCGCCGCATTTCTCGGAGGATATTTGCTGGCCGCAGATTTGCACGATGCGGGAATAACAATTAATTGTGCGCCATGCCTCGACTTGGGCTTGCCAAATATGTCTGAAATTATTGCTGATCGAGCTTTTGGTGCCGATGTCGAAAGCATTAATGCCTTGGCACGGGCTTTCGTCGATGGTCAGCAAAAGGCGGGTGTCCTGAGCCTTGCCAAGCATTTACCTGGCCATGGGCGCGCAACCGTTGATAGCCATGTCGAATTGCCCGTGGTCGACACATCGGCTGATGTCTTGCAAGCGACAGATTTTGTGGTTTTCAAAGCCTTCAATGATCTGCCCTTGGGCATGACCGGCCACTTACTGTTCACTGATATTGATGCCGATAATGTATCGACTTTTTCACCAGTCGTTATTCAGCGCATTATTCGGCAGGAAATTGGCTTTTCAGGGCTTTTGATGAGCGATGATGTGAGTATGCACGCGCTTGATGGTGATTTTACCACGCGGGCCAGTCAATGCTTTGAGGCTGGCTGTGATTTGGTTCTGCATTGCAACGGCGATATGACAGAAATGCAGGCGGTTGCCGAGGCCTTGCCAGATTCCCCATCGGCAGAGACAGTGCAGCGCATGGCGCATGTTGACGCTTTACTCGCGACGCAACCGACCGTTCTTAGTGCGGTGGAGCGGGCTGAGGCGAAACAAGACTGGGGAGAACTTATCGGCGATATTTTCCCTGATGCTCGGAACGCGGTATAAATGGTCATGGAAGAGAACCAAAGTGATTCTGCCGAACCGGTTGATTTTGACGAAGGCGTTGCCTATCAGCAAATTACCGGTGACGGCTTGCCGCTTAACCTTGAGGGTTATGAAGGCCCGCTAGATATTCTTTTGTCGTTGGCGCGCACCCAAAAAGTTGATCTCAAGCAAATTTCAATTTTACAACTGGCCGAACAATATCTCGATTTTGTGCGCCAAGCGCAGGATTTGAAAATTGAAGTGGCGGCTGATTACTTGGTGATGGCCTCTTGGCTCGCCTATTTGAAGTCGCGCTTGCTATTGCCGAAGCAAGATGATGGCGAAGAGGTCAGTGCTGAGGAATTGGCGGCGCGCTTGGTCTATCGTTTGCAGGTCTTGGATGCCATGCGCGAGCGAGCGGCTCAATTGATGGCTCGCGACTTGCTGGGGCGTGATTTTTTCGTTCACGGTATGCCTGAGGGTATTCGCATTAAACGGGCCAGCAAGTATGAGGCTAGCCTTTATGAAGTTCTGGCCGCTTATTCGACGCAAAGGCTGCGTAATTATTATCAAGAGTGGACCCCGCCGAAGCTTGATGTAATGAGCATTGACCGCGCCCGCATGCGGCTCGAGCGGCTTTTTGGCAAGCTCGACAATTGGGAAGTTTTGGATGGTTTAGTGGCCGGCGATGTGCGCGATCGGCAAAAACGACGAACCACAATTGCCAGTTCGTTTAGCGCTGTTTTGGAATATGTCCGTGACGGACGCCTTGAAGTTCAGCAAAGCAAAAATTTTGACGATGTTTTGATCCGCCGCGCGCGGCCAAAAGCCACTGTCGAGCAAGCAGAGTGAGTGTCACCCTATGACTGATGACGTAATTGAAATTGACGCCGAACATGTGCGGATTGTAGAGGCCGTATTGTTTGCAGCTGAGGAGCCGCTGGATTTGGCTAATATCGCCGATAAGCTGCCAGCTGATGTCGATACGACGGCGATCGTCGAAGCGGTGCGGGTTAAATATGAAGGGGCTGGGTTTAATTTGCAGCGGATTGGCAATAAATTTGCTTTCCGCAGTGCCGCTGATCTCGCTCATGTGCTTCAAAAACATGTTGTGCAGCAACGTCGTTTGTCACGCGCTGCTTTAGAAACCATGGCGATCATCGCCTATCACCAGCCGGTGACACGAGCCGAAATTGAAGATATTCGCGGCGTTTCCGTGTCTAAAGGGACGCTGGATGTCTTACTGGAAAGTGAATGGGTGAAAATTCGCGGGCGCCGTAAAGTGCCGGGGCGTCCGGTGACTTATGGAACGTCCGATACTTTCCTGTCTTATTTCGGGCTTGAGCGGTTGCAGGATTTGCCGGGTTTAGACGAGTTAAAGGCCGCCGGCCTGTTGGATGGGCGTTTACCGCCGGGCTTTGCTGTGCCGGAACCTGATCCAGATAATGACCCGAATGAAGACCCCTTGACCGACGGTGATGATGGTTTGGAACCGTTAGAAATGGATTTGCCAGATATGGATGAGGCGCCAGTGGCAGAAAAGGAAACAGGCCATTGAGCGACGCGGCACTTCGTTTTGTCGATGTTTCCTGCCAATTCGGTAGCGAGCAGGTTGTCAATCAGGTTAGTTTTGACGTTCAACCAACTGAGATTGTTTGCCTTTTAGGCCCCTCAGGCTGTGGTAAAACAACCAGCCTTCGACTGGCTGGTGGCATGGAAACTTTGAGTGGTGGCGAGATTTGGATGGCTGGGCAATGCGTGGCCAACAAACAAATGGCGCAGCCACCTGAAACCCGTGGGATTGGCTTTTTGTTTCAGGATTTCGCCTTATTTCCGCATTTATCGATCGCCGATAACGTTAGTTTTGGCATTCGCCATCTCGACGATAGTGAAAAACGCGCCCGCGTATCGATGTTGCTTGAACAAGTCGATTTAGCTGGTTTTGAAGATAAGTTTCCAGACACTTTATCGGGAGGCGAACAGCAACGAGCAGCTTTGGCGCGGGCTTTGGCACCGAGCCCGCGTTTGGTTCTAATGGATGAGCCGTTTTCCAACCTTGATCCGCAATTGCGCGACCAAATGCGTGATTTGACACTCCATTTGCTCAAACAATCAAAAGCGGCTGGACTGATTGTGACACATGACGCGGCCGATGCGCTGCGCATGTCGGATCGCATTGCTGTGCTCAATAAGGGCAACTTGCTGCAAATCGCTTCGCCGCAGGAAATATATTTCCAGCCTGCACAATATGACGTTGCGACCATGTTTGGGCCTGTGAATACGCTACAAGGTCAGGTTGAAGCAGGGGTTTTAATCTGCGGATTGGGCAATTGTGTCGTTGAGGCAGCTGATGGCAATTATCAAATCGGCTTGCGACCGGAGAGCTTGAGTTTAGACAGGGGAAAAGAGGCCGGTCTGAGTTTCACGGCAGAACTTAATCATGTCCGTGCTTTTGGATCCGAATGGCTGGCTGACTTGAGTGGCGCTGAGGTTCACGGCTGGCACGCCCGCCTGCGTCAAGCACATGCGCCGCAGGTCGGGGCGCATAAATTCTATGTATCCGCGCGCCATCTCATGCTATTCAAGGTATGAAAATAAGGAAACGGATAAATGGGCATTAGTTGGGTTCAAATTTTAGTTGTCGCAGTTTTGCTGGTTCTATTGTTCGGCCGCGGCCGCATTTCTTCGCTGATGGGCGATGTCGCTTCCGGCATTACAAGTTTTCGTCGCGGACTGAAAGAGGGTGTCGACACGCCATCGGTCGATGATACCACTGGCCCGACGATCGACGGCGAGGCCTCTGAGGCTGACTCAGATAAAAAATAGCGGAGCCGATTTTGTTTGATATTGGCTGGACAGAAATGCTCGTTTTGGGTGTCCTTATTTTGCTGGTCGTGGGGCCGCGCGAATTACCTAGCCTGTTGCGAACACTCGGACAATATGTTGGTAAATTCCGTCACATTGCTGCGGAATTCCGTGGCCAAATGGATGATATGGGGCGCGATATTTCAACTGATGTGTCACACAGTTTTGCCGATCAAGTTGACATTGAAAAAGTAAAAAAGTCTTTGCAAGAAGTGGATATTGGGGTGCCAGATTTATTCGACACCACCAGTGAGAAAGACAATAATGGCTGACACAGACCCATTGGGTGCCAGCGAAGCGCCGTTGCTTGACCATCTGATTGAATTGCGTACCCGATTATTGTGGGTGTTGGCGGTTTTTGCTGCGACTCTGTCAGCCTGCTTGTTTTTTGCTGGCGATATATTTGCGCTTTTATTATGGCCGTTTGAGCAGGCGGTAGGGCCAACAGCCCCTTTGGAGCTTATATATACGGCGCCGCATGAGTTTTTCTTCACGCAAATCAAACTGGCGATGTTTGCCGCCTTGTTTATTTGCTTCCCTTATATCGCCTATCAGCTTTATCGCTTTAT